>TARA_B110000090_G_scaffold210025_1_pt1 | contig 31788 bp, 31 predicted proteins | sample TARA_B110000090 | Tara Oceans TARA_B110000090 (sample SAMEA4397239) | marine metagenome | biome: Polar Biome; feature: [SRF] surface water layer (ENVO:00010504); material: water (ENVO:00002006), including particulate matter (ENVO:01000060) such as... | depth 5 m
TCGCTAAAGGAAGTACCGAAGAAGACGCTAAGAAAACTGCTCCAATTATATTAGAAGCCAAAGAAATGCTTATCAAATGGGAAGCAAATGTACCTCAAGTCGTTGACTTGTGGAAAATGATGAATGAATGGGTGTATGCTGGTTTTGAAATCACACATAAAGCGTTAGGTGTAAATTTTGATAAAAATTACTACGAAAGCAACACCTACTTATTAGGAAAAGACGTTGTTGCACATGGCCTTGAGAAAGGTGTTTTTTATCGAAAAGATGATAGTTCAGTCTGGATAGATTTAACTGAAGATGGTCTAGATGAAAAAATCGTCTTACGTTCTGATGGAACTGCCGTTTATATGACTCAAGATATTGGAACAGCCATTGAGCGTTTTAAAGATTACAATCTAGAGTCTTTGACATATACTGTTGGAAATGAGCAAGATTATCACTTTAAAGTATTATTCTTAATCTTAAAAAAGTTAGGTTTTGAATGGGCAGACAATCTATCTCACCTATCTTATGGAATGGTAGATTTACCTTCTGGAAAAATGAAATCTCGTGAAGGAACTGTTGTAGATGCCGATGATTTAATGGCTGAAATGACAAATACAGCAAGAGAAATTTCTGAAGATTTAGGTAAACTTGAAGGATACTCAAATGAAGAAAAAGAAAAACTATACAAAACCATTGGCTTAGGTGCTTTAAAATATTATATTTTAAAAGTAGATCCTAAAAAAAGAATTTTATTTGACCCAAAAGAGTCTATAGACTTTAATGGAAATACTGGGCCTTTTATACAATATACATATGCTAGAATTCAATCAATTTTACGAAAAGCAGATTTTGATTATTCTAAGGAAATTATAAGTATTAACCTACATCCAAAGGAAAGAGAAGTCATTAAAACATTACAATTATTCCCGGAAAATGTTCAAAACAGTGCGAATAATAATAGTCCAGCTTTGATTGCAAACTATACATATGACTTAGTGAAAAGTTACAATTCGTTTTATCAAAGTGTGCCAATTTTAGGTTGTGATAATCTAGAAGAAAAAATATTTAGAACGCAGCTTTCAAAAAAAGTTGGAGAAACAATAAAAATTGCATTTAAACTTTTAGGAATCGATGTTCCTGAACGTATGTAAAAATCAAATTTATTAATTAAATTTGTACAAAAAAAAACTATAAAACATCAAAATATACGCAATATGAAATATGACATCATCATTATCGGAAGTGGTCCTGGAGGATATGTAACAGGTATTAGAGCTTCACAACTTGGTTTCAAAGTTGCAATTGTAGAAAAAGAAAGCCTTGGAGGTATCTGCTTAAATTGGGGATGTATTCCGACAAAAGCGCTTTTAAAAAGTGCTGAAGTGTATAATTACTTAAAGCATGTAGACGATTATGGATTAAAAGCTGAAGCGATTGATAAAGACTTTGGAGCAGTTATAAAACGTAGTCGTGGAATTGCAGATGGAATGAGTAAAGGTGTTCAATTTTTGATGAAAAAAAACAAAATTGACATTATTAATGGTTTTGGAAAAATAAAAACTGGTAAAAAAGTTGATGTTACTGATGCTGATGGTAAAGTAATTGAATATAGTGCAGACAACATTATCGTTGCAACTGGAGCGAGAAGTAGAGAATTACCAAGTTTACCACAAGATGGCTTAAAAGTTATTGGGTATAGGCAAGCAATGACACTACCAAAACAACCAGAAAAAATGATCATTGTTGGTTCTGGAGCTATTGGAGTTGAATTTGCGCATTTTTATAACTCAATGGGCACTGATGTGACTATTGTTGAGTTTATGCCAAATGTTGTGCCTGTTGAAGATTTAGATGTTTCTAAACAATTTGAAAAGTCGTTAAAAAAATCTGGAATTAAAGTGATGACAAACTCTTCTGTAGAAGCTGTTGACACTTCTGGAAATGGAGTTGTTGCAACTGTAAAAACTAAAAAAGGAGAAGAAAAATTAGAAGCAGATATTTTATTATCTGCGGTTGGAATAAAAACAAATATTGAAAATATTGGTCTAGAAGATGTTGGAATTGTAATTGACAGAGATAAAATATTAGTGAACGATTGGTATCAAACTAACATTCCTGGATACTATGCAATTGGAGATGTAACTCCTGGACCTGCATTAGCACATGTTGCTTCTGCTGAGGGAATTACATGTGTTGAGAAACTTGCAGGGATTCATACTGAAGCAATTGACTATGGTAATATTCCTGGGTGTACATATGCAAGTCCTGAAATTGCTTCTGTTGGAATGACAGAAAAGCAAGCAAAAGAAAAAGGATACGATTTAAAAATTGGAAAGTTTCCATTTTCAGCTTCTGGAAAAGCCTCTGCTGCTGGAACTAAAGATGGATTTGTAAAAGTGATTTTTGATGCTAAATATGGCGAATGGTTAGGATGCCATATGATTGGTGCTGGTGTTACAGATATGATTGCTGAAGCAGTACTTGGTAGAAAATTAGAAACTACAGGACATGAAGTTTTAAAAACTATTCATCCACACCCAACAATGAGTGAGGCTGTTATGGAAGCTGTAGCTGATGCATATGATGAAGTAATACATTTATAAAACAACTTTTTTAATATATTTGGCCATGAAAAAATTAATTCCAGTATTCGCATTATTGATGTTATGTTTTTATTCTTGTAAAAAAGAACCTAAAAAAACTATTCCAAAGTCTAAAGTTGTGGCACCAACTGAAAAAACTATTCCAAAAATTCAAAATTCTAATGCCTCAACTGGAGTTATCGGTGGCGCACATTATATTTGTCCAAAAAATTGTATTGGAGGAAACTCAAGCGCCACAGGTAATTGTTCTGTCTGCAGTTCTGTTTTAGCCCACAATCAAGGATTTCATAATACTCCTAGTAACAATAATATTATAACACCAAGTGCAACAACTCCTACTCCAACTTCTGGACCGAATGCAGTTGGTCAATATCATTATACTTGTGCCAATGGATGTGCTGGTGGAGGAGATTCGGCAGGAAAATGTGTAAGTTGTAATGGTAATTTAGCACATAATGCAGCTTTTCATAACTAAAGAGTAATAATAGTAAATTCTCCATGTAAAGGTTTCAATGCCAATTTTATCTTAGGAATTAATTCATCACCATATTCTAAATAAAATTCTGAGAAATTGGTATTTCGCTCTTGCAAACTCTGTTTAGGAAATAACTCATCTTGCAAATACGTTATTCTACTCACTATATCTTCATGTACACGTTTTTCAGCCTTTAGCAAACGTTTCTCTAAATTATCAAGCCCATTTAACTGCTTCTTTTTTTGAGCATCTACAGCGCCTCTAAAAGATTCATCTGTATGATTCGCTATTTTTTGAAGCTCTTCAAAATGAGTTTCAATCTGAGCGCGTTGTTTAGAAAAATCTATCTTTAAAGATGATCTTTCTTTAATTTTTTTATCAATCAATTTATGCTGCTTCAGAAATAATTCTTCATCAGAAATTGAAAGTTTATTCAGTTTAGTAGATTGCTTATCAGAAATCAACAAGGCAGAATTTCTGAGTAATAAAATTGGAAATGGAATATTGACTTTTTTAAAATATTGCTTTAATTCAAACCAATACGCCAACTCACCTCCTCCTCCAATATAACATAGATTTGGTAAGACAACTTCTTGATATAATGGTCGCATGATTACATTTGGACTAAAACGTTCTGGATGTAATTTCAACTCATATAACAATTCATCTTTGTCAAATTCAATATCAGTATTGTTAATTTTAAAAATATCGTCTTCAAAAATTATTCGTTCTCTTATAGTATCATTTAAGTAAAATAGATTTATCTCTCTTGGGTTTACTTGAATTTTATATTCTTTCTTTAATTTTTTAATTGTATTTGTCACTTCATTAAAAGAAGTGCTTTCAAATAAATCTTTATGTACAAATGGCAATAACTCTCGCTTTAAATGAACATCATCACCATCTAAAATCACGAGACCATATTCAGAAAATAATTCGTTTGCAAGATAACGAGTCGCATCTGCTAGATTCGTGTTATCTACATATGATTTTCTAAATAACAAGCGTAATTTTTTTGCAGCATCTGAAGTGCCTAAAAGTTTTGAAAACTCATTAAAAACCTCCTCTAAACCATTAGTTTTCAAACGGCCAACTCCTCCTGAAGCCATTCGATTCCAACTTACTTTTCTACCTTTGAAATTAAAATATTGGATTTCCTCAAAATCATGATCTTCAGTAGCCATCCAATAAACTGGTACAAAATTAGACTCTGGAAACTCAGTTTTTAATTGTTCAGTAAGATTGATTGTAGAAATAATTTTATATAAAAAATACAATGGCCCTGTAAATAAATTAAGTTGATGACCTGTTGTAATTGTAAACGTGTTTTCTTCTAATAAAGAATCAATATTTTTTTGAGTTTTTAAAGACGATTTTAAATTTTTGTATTGCGATTTAAGTGAATCAACCAGAATTGTTCTCGATTCTTTACTAAATGATAAACGCTTAGTATCAATCTGCTTTTTAAAGCCTTTGAAACTTGAAGGATTAGTATAAAAATCTGATATTGAGTCTTTTTCTTCTAAATAATCACAAATAGTTTTAGAAAAAAAACCTGTCTTTTGAAATGGAATGGTTGAAAATTTGGTCACTTATTATTAATTTTTTATAAAAATACTAAAATTAATAGTGAAGTTGGTTTAAAGATTCAATTCTAACAGATATTTAACGAAAAACTAAATAGATTTCAGATACAACTTTTCGACTTTATCTCTAGCCCAAGGCGTACGGCGTAAAAACTTTAAACTAGAATTTATAGAAGGGTTCGTTTTAAAGCAGTTAATGTTCACCTCATCACTCAAATCTTCCCAACCATATTCTGATACTAAAAATTGTAGTACATCTGCTAATTTAATTCCGTGTAAAGGATTGTTTGGTTGTTCTTGAGACATATTATTCGTTTATAGCTTCAGCGTATAAATCATAATCGGCTGCTTCTGTAATCTTAACAGTAGCAAACTCTCCAGTTTTTAAATAGGTCTGAGTAGCATCAATCAATACTTCATTATCAACATCAGGAGAATCAAATTCTGTACGACCAATAAAATTAGTACCTTCTTTTCTATCAATTACAACTTTAAAAGTCTTTCCGATTTTCTGTTGATTCATCTCCCAAGAAATTTGAGATTGCAATTCCATAATTTCGTTAACTCTTTGTTGTTTCACATCTTGAGGAACATCATCAGTTAAATTATAAGCATGTGTGTTTTCTTCATGTGAGTAAGCAAAACAACCTAAACGATCAAAACGCATTTCAGCAACCCAATCTTTCAAAGTTTTAAAATCTTCTACCGTCTCTCCTGGATAACCAACAATTAATGTCGTTCTAATTGCCATTTCGGGAACTGCAACCCTAAAGTCATGAAGCAACTTTGTTGTCTTTGCTTGAGTTGTACCACGACGCATACTTTTTAATATCGAATCAGAAATATGCTGTAACGGAATATCTATATAATTACATATTTTTGGCTCGTTTTTCATTACTTCTAGAACATCCATAGGAAAACCAGTTGGAAATGCATAATGTAAACGAATCCATTCTACACCTTCTACTTTCACTAATTCTCTCAATAACTCAGCTAGATTTCTCTTTTTATATAAATCTAACCCATAATACGTTAAATCCTGAGCAATTAAAATCAATTCTTTTACTCCTTTAGCAGCTAATTTCTTTGCTTCAATAATAATATCCTCAATAGGTGTTGACCTATGTTTTCCTCTCATCAGTGGTATTGCACAAAAGCTACAAGGTCTATCACAACCTTCTGCAATTTTAAGATACGCGTAATTTTTTGGAGTTGTTGTTAAACGCTCACCAATCAATTCATGCTTATAATCGGCCCCTAAAACTTTCAATAAACTTGGAAGTTCTGTAGTTCCAAAATATTGATCAACATCTGGAATTTCCTTCAATAAATCTGGCTTATAACGCTCACTCAAACAACCTGTTACAAATACTTTATCTACTTCACCTTCTTGTTTTTTCTGAACAAACTCTAAAATAGTATTTACACTTTCTTCTTTTGCATTATCAATAAAACCACACGTATTTATTACAACAATATTTCCTTCTTCTTCATGAACAACCTCTTTACCATTGGCTTGTAATTGTCCCATCAAGATTTCAGAATCATATACGTTCTTTGAACAACCTAATGTTACAACGTTGATTTTATTTTTCTTTACTGATTTTGTGCGCATTATATATAAAATTGAGTTTGCAAAGATACAATCTTAATTAAACCTTTGTACATTTATACGGTCATATATTAAATATAATCGACTATGAAAATTCAATATTTACTATTTATACTGCTTTTTATTTCTTGTAGTGGTGATGATTCTCCAATTGACATACCAATAGAAACAAACGAAGCCATTTATTTTCCACCTAACGGAACAGATGAATGGGAAATGCAGCTGATACTGATGATTTTGCACTATCAACCTTTGACAACGAACTATGGGAGAAAATAAACCAAGTTATTAATTAATTACTGTCTTATCTCAGCAACTTTAGCTGTTAACTCATCTTTTATAGTACTGTCTGAAGCACTTAAAGGCAGTTGTGCTGGATTTAATAAATTTGGATTCTCTAAAGGGTTATTTACTAAGTTATATAAAGCCTCTGAACCATTATCAAATAAAATATATTTATGAGTAGCGTTTCGAATTGTATAGTCAAAACCTCCTGTATCTTTTCCAATTTCTGTATATACATACTCTCTTTTTGTAGCATTTGCATCAGTCAATAAAGGCATAAAACTCTGACTATCATTAATTGAAGAACCACCAGCACCAGTAATTTCAGCAACTGTAGTAAATAAATCTGTTGTATTAATCAATGCATCTTCAGTTTGATTCATTCGACTTACATCCAATCCAGAAACAACCATCGGAACATTTACTCCTCCTTGATATACACTTCCTTTGGCACGTTGTGAACTATATTCTTGTACCACTTGATTTGGCGTTCCATTATCACCAATAAAAATAATAACTGTATTATCTTTTTCCTCCTGTGTCATAGAACTTATCAATCTTCCCATTTCAGAATCCATTGCTTCTAACATTGCCATATAATAAGGTAAAGGGTTTGCATCTATACTTGCTTGGTCTATAGGTAAAACCCCTTGTGAATGTAGTTCGTTTGGTGGTAAATGAAATGGTGTATGTGGTGCATTATATGCCAACCATAAAAACCAAGGTTTTGTTTGATCATCTAACCAATCTATGGCTAAATCCGTAAATTTAGTTGTAGCATATTCTGATGATGAACTCGTTTGACCATTTTCAGTGAAATTCCAATTCCAATAAGATTGTACTCCTCCATTTATTAAACCTGCATAATAATCAATTCCCATATTTGTAGGATGACTAGCATCCATTGAAAGATGCCATTTACCAATTACAGCAGTACTATATGTATTTCCTGTATTACTTGCTATATGCTGTTGTATTGATGTTTCTGAAGTTGATAAAACATCATTTACATTCATAACATTGGTTCTAAAACCATACTTTCCTGTAATAATACTAGAACGTGTTGGAGTACATGTTGGATATGACCATAAATTATTAAAACGTAGACCTGTATTAATCATGTTTTGTAAATTCGGCATATTTGGCTTTACACTTCCTAAGTTATATCCTGGAGAAGCGTCTAAACCCATATCATCTGCAATAATTAATAAAATATTTGGGCTTGATTCTGTTGGTGTTGGCGTTTCATCAGTTGTATCATCACCAGTATCAACTATTGGATCAGTAGTATCAGTACTGCAAGAAAATAATAAAAATACAAGAGCAATCAGTGTTAGTTTTTTCATTTAGGAGTATTTAGTTTCCTCATTAGACCAAAAAAATCTAACAAGGTTTAATCAAAACTTTAATAACCTTCCGGAACTTTCCGTTCCTTTGAAGCCGTTTCATAATTAGCAGCCAATTCAATTAACTCATTATCTTGCATAGGTTTTGCGATAAACGTTAATCCTTTTGGCTGACCCTCAACAGTATAACCCATTGGAACCGTCAATGCAGGATATTTTGCAACTGCTGCTTCAGCAGCATGATAATTATTTATAGACAGTATTGCATCTAAACTATGATTATAAAAATCATCCTCAAAATACTGTTTACCTTTGATGGCTAATGAAGATTTAACTCTCTCAAATCCTTCAGTATTTGTTGTATCACCAACAATACCGTAAAATAGGGCTTGTCCATAAGGCATTGTCAATATAGAATCTTTTTTATTAAAATCAATAACATCTTGAACCGAAGAAATACTTAGTTTTTTCGAAGCATTATTTTTTAAATATTTTGGCAAATCATTTCTCATATCAATATTCAATAAGGTCAAGAATCCGTTTAATTCTGATTCTTTACTTTCCAGTTCAAATATTTTCGCACCTTTTTTCTTTAGTATTTCAACAGCATTAGCGTATAATGTGTCTTTAAGCAAATCTTTATAGACTCCGAAACTTTTACTTTCAAATGGCATTTCTTCATTAACAAAATAATTTGTAAACCAATACGCATCAAAATCCGTTTTTAAACTTGCCGAATCATCTGTGTCATTTCCAAACATTGCAGACATCATAATTCCTGTATCAATCACATTTTTAGTAATGGGCCCTGGAGTATCTAGCGTGCTAGAAATTGGTACAATACCAGTTCTACTTAGCATCCCAATTGTAGGTTTCAAACCAACAACAGAGTTTGCAGCTGCAGGAGATAAAATAGATCCTGCAGTTTCTGAACCTACTGTTGCTACTGCAAAATTCATAGAACTTGCAACACCACTTCCAGAACTAGATCCTCCTGTATCAAATACTTTTCTTCCGTACGGATTTAACGTCTGTCCTCCTACTGCACTATAACCACTTGGACACTCACCACAGAAAAAATAGGCCCATTCACTTAGATTGGTCTTTCCAAGAATCAAAGCGCCATTTTGTTTTAGTTGGGTCACAATAAAAGCATCAGAAGCTGTATTGTCAGTCATTGCTATTGCTCCTGCAGTTGTAGGCATTCCTGAAGTGTTGATATTGTCTTTTAAAAGAATAGGCATTCCAAAAATAGGATGCTTTCTCATTCTATTTTTTAACTGATGGTCTTTTTCTTTGGCTTGCTCCACTACGTCAGAATTTAATGCAATGACAGAATTAAGTGACAATTCGTTCATTCTATCGTGCTTTTTGATTCTGTAGAGATAGAACAACGTAAGTTTTTCATAAGACAGTTTGCCAGCATAAATAAGTTCTTGAAGAGTTGGAATATCTTGTTCTATGATATATGGTTTCAACTCTAGATACTCTTGTTCAGTAAAACTCTCCCAATATTTTTCAAAGGGTTTCCACAATGCATCGTTGTCTATATAATGAGAATCCAACACTTTAAATTCGACATCTTTCACGATGACAGCTCTTATATCATCATTTGGAATTTCTTTATTCCATTCTTTTTTACAAGAAAAAAAGACTAAGAAAACGAGTAGTAGAAGTTTGCTTTTCATTATTTTGGTTTTAGAAGTCTAAAATTACAAAAAATAAAAAAGTTACTTGACTTTTAACTTTTAAAGCACTAACTTTACATGTCGCACGATAAAATTTATAAAAATAAAATCTTATCTTATCTATTAATTTTAATTGCATATACTTATAATCAATATTCTGAAAAACATATGGAATTGACTGTTAAGTATTAATTATCAGACGTTTAAAATAGTGCTTTTTCGACCTTAAAATCAATTGTTGTATAAATGAAATTTTGTTTAGTAAATTTTTACACCGAGGGTACTCCACACGATGGAGGAAAGCCTATGAAAGAATCAGCAAAGCGGTTCGTTGATACTGTTACTCCCTTTTTTGATAGACATTTTGAATTCACTCCACGGATTTGTAGGGAAATGTTTAAAGAAAGTTCACCCTACATTGATGACTACTCAAATTGGTTATCTAATCACTCTCGAATAGATGAATTAGTTCGTTTCAATCCGACTTGGGCTAGAGTGGGGTTTAACTCATGGAAGTCATTGATCGTGAAAAAGGTTTTAGAATCGTCTGACATGGATGAAGGAGACATCCTATTCTATCATGATACCGATATTGAAAAATATCCTAAATATATGTTGAATGCTAATGAATGGAAGGAAGCGGCTATTGAAATTCTTAGAAGGTTAGATTGTGATATTTTTGCTCCTTCAGGGCTCCCACTATACAAAGACGTTAAGGCTTACGCAATTAGAAAACATTTAAAGCCATTTTCACAGTTTGAAACTGGAGTTTGGAATGGCTTGATTATCCTCAGAAAATCTAAAACTTCATTAAAATTTATTGATGAATGGTATCGTATGTGTTCAGATATGGATTTAATTTCACCTCTACCTAACCCATCTCCATTTCCTGGCCATATTTGGCATTCAGTTGATCAGTCAGTAATGGGGGTTCTGGCTGCTAAATGGAGAGAAACTGGAGAATTACCTGAGAAGTGGCCAATGTTTTTAGGAGGAGATCGTTCTTTTGGTCTAAAAACATTAGAGAAAGAATATACTCCTCCTTCTTTTTTGAATAAAATTACACAATACGCAATACTTATGCTTAAGAAGAAGTATTAAACTCCTACTTAAAAAAAGAATCTACAAATTCTACTTTATTAAACACTTGCAAGTCATCAATTCCTTCACCAATGCCAATATATTTTACAGGAATTTGAAATTGATCAGAAATACCAATCACAACCCCACCTTTTGCTGTACCATCTAATTTAGTAACTGCCAAAGAAGTAACTTCAGTTGCTTTTGTAAACTGTTTTGCTTGCTCAAATGCATTTTGACCCGTACTACCATCTAGAACTAATAACACATCATGTGGCGCATCACCAACAACTTTTTGCATTACACGTTTTATTTTGGTCAACTCGTTCATCAAATTCACCTTATTATGCAATCTTCCTGCAGTATCTATAATAATAACATCAGCATCTTGTGCAACTCCAGATTCTAATGTATCAAAAGCAACAGACGCAGGATCAGAACCCATATCCTGTCTTACTAATGGCACATCTACTCTATCTGCCCAAACTTGTAATTGATCTATCGCTGCTGCTCTAAAAGTATCGGCTGCACCTAAAACTACTTTTAATCCAGTTTTTTTAAACTGTGATGCTAGTTTACCTATTGTTGTTGTTTTACCAACTCCATTAACACCAACAACCATTAAAACATACGGTTTCTTATCTGTTGGTATTGTAAACTCTGTTTCGTTCCCAACATTTGTTTCGGCCAATAAACCTGAAATTTCTTCACGTAGAATTTTATTCAATTCATCGGTTCCTAAATATTTATCCTTCGCAACTCTTGCTTCTATTCTATCTATTACTTTAAGTGTAGTATCTACTCCAACATCAGAAGAAATTAATACCTCTTCTAAATTATCTAAAACATTTTCATCTACTTTAGATTTTCCTGCAACGGCTTTTGATAATTTTGATAAAAAAGAAGTATTGGTTTTCTCTAAACCTTTGTCTAACGTTTCTTTTTTTTCTTTAGAAAATATTCTTTTAAATAAACTCATTATTCTGTATTACTTATGATTCAATTAATGTTAGTCAAAAACTGAACCAACACAATTTTCATGGCAAATTGGCACAAAAAACAAATATAAAACAAAAAAAACTACTTTCGATTTGAAAGCAGTTTTAGATATATTGTGAAGTGAAATTTACTTTTTATTGAAAAAGTCATCCACTTGTTTAGGATCCATAATAGCTTCAACAAATGTGTAAGCTCCTGTTTTTGGAGATCTTACCATATTGATTGCTTTTGATAATCTTTTTGAACCTGTCTGTAACGATGCTACTGCTTTCTTTGCCATAACGTTTCTTATTTAATCTCTTTATGAACAGTCATTTTCTTCAAGATTGGGTTAAATTTCTTAACCTCTAATCTATCTGGAGTGTTCTTTTTGTTTTTTGTTGTTATATATCTTGAAGTTCCAGGCTTACCAGATGTCTTGTGCTCAGTACACTCTAATATAACTTGGATTCTATTCCCTTTACTCTTTGCCATCTTATTATACTTTTATTGTTAGGAAATTAATTAGTTAAAAATCCTTTTGCTCTTGCTTCTTTAAGCACAGCAGAAATTCCTAATTTATTAATATTCTTTAAAGCAGATGTTGAAATTTTTAATTTCATCCACTTATCTTCTTCTGGAATATAAAAACGCTTCGTAATTAAATTAGCGTTAAATTTTCTTTTAGTTCTATTCAAAGCGTGAGAAACATTGTTCCCAACCATTGCTTTTTTTCCTGTAAGCTCACAAACTCTAGACATTTCTATACAGTTTTATATTGTTATCTCAAAACGAGGTGCAAAAATAGAAATTATTTAAATACCAGACAAGACTATTCTAACTATTTTTAATAATTTCTTTTCTCAACATTTCTAAGGATTTATTTACGGCTCTTTCTATCACTTTTAATCTTGGTTTTCCGAAGAAAAATTCTTCTGAATAAACACCTCTCGGTGTAGCAATTGCAATATAAACGACGCCTACAGTTTTATCTGTTTTATCTTTTGTTGGACCCGCATTTCCAGTAGTTGCAATTGCATAATCTGTTTTAAGTTTTCGCTGCACTCCAAGCGCCATAGATTCTGCAACTTCAGAACTCACAACACTAAATTCATCTATAACATCAGAAGAGACATGTAACAACTCTTCTTTAACGGTTCTGGTATACGAAATAATTGAACCAACAAAATAGGCAGAGGAACCTGGAATTGATGTAACTAATTTTGCAATTGCGCCTCCTGTACAACTCTCTGCAGTAGCAACTGTCAAGTCTTTTTCAGCCAATAATTTACCTAACATTTTTTCTATTGTTTCACCATCTTCATAGCCAACAATTATATCACCAATAAGAGATGTAAGTGTTTGAATTTCTTTATCTAAACTAGTTTCAAGGAGTTGCTTGTTTTCTCCTTTAGCGCTTAGTCTTAATCTAAGTTTTCCATAAGATGGTAAATATGCCAATTTGATAAATGAGGGAAGGTTCTCTTCTAAATCTTCAATTCGTGAAGCAACCAGACTCTCTCCCATTCCATAGGTTAATATTGTTCTATGTATTATATAGGGTAACTCAAAATCTTCTTGAATACGAGGTAAAACTTCGGTTAGCATTAATCCTTTCATTTCACTTGGAATTCCTGGAAGTGAAACGAAAACTTTCTGATCCTTGTTAAACCACATTCCTGGCGCTGTTCCTAATCTATTCTTCAAAACATCACATTTAACTGGCACCAACCCTTGCAGCCTATTTACTTCAGTAAAAGGGTAGTTCATTTTAGCGAACATTGTTTTAACAAACTCAACAACCTCTTCATTAATTTCTAACTCAGAATCAAAATACTCAGCTATTGTATATTTTGTAATATCATCTTTTGTTGGCCCTAATCCACCTGTAAGAATTATGATGTCTGCTCTCGTTTCAGCTTCTTTTAGAGCGTTTAAAATGTGTTGTTTATCGTCTTGAATAGACGTGATTTGAAATACTGAAACTCCAATTTTATTTAATTCTTCTGCTATCCATTTAGAATTTGTATCTGTAATTTGACCAATTAAAATTTCGTCACCAATTGTAATGATTTCTGCGTTCATCAGACAAAAGTAGTTACAAAGGTTTAAATCAACAAAGAATTCCATAATTAACAGTTCGTTAAAGTTTTACTCTATCAAATTAATTATCTTTACCTATATAATTCAATAGAATGAAAAGAGAACTCACATTTTTACTATATCTATTTTTAATAAATAATTTAACTGCACAAACATCTGAAGTTGAATTTACAACTCAAGACCGTATTAAAATCAGCGCAACATTTCATCAGACAGAAAATGCTATAGGAAAATCTCCTGCAATTATACTTATCCATCAAGGAGGCTCATCAAAAGAAGAGTGGACAGAAAGTAAAATATGGAAGCAACTAATAGAAAAAGGATATGTATTATTAGCTTATGATATTCGTCTTCATGGAAAATCTGAAAAAGACAAAGGTGATATCTATAATTTATTTAACAATCCCGTTAGAGCTCCTTTAGATTTAATTGCTGCAATAAATTTCTTGAAAAAAAACCCTAAAATTGATTCAAATAGAATTGGAATTTTAGGAGCCTCAATTGGTGGGAATTTGGCGGCAGTAACTGCTTCATCTGATAAATATGAAATAAAATCTGTTGTTGTTATTTCTGCAAAAACTGCCGCTGTTAAAAATTTAAGTGTAGGAACAAAAGAATTAAAATTTAAAAACGCCTTTTATATTGCATCTGAAGATGAACAAAATGGAATGAGAGCAAAATGGGCAAACGAATTGTTTATTATGACGTCTGGAGATAAAAAAGTATCAATTTCTAAAGGAAATAAACATGGTTCATATATCCTTAAAGAAAATAAACAACTAGCAACCGACGTTATAAATTGGTTTAATAAAACATTATAAAAACTATAATCATGAAAAAAATATTTTTTATCGTATTTTTTTGCCTTACTCAACTAAACTATGCACAAAACAAAGATAATAGAGGCTATAAAGTTAAGGTTGGAGAACAAGCCCCAGAACTTTATTTCTCTCTTATGGATGGAACAGAAGTCACAAACGAAACTTTAAAAGGAAAAGTTGTAGTCTTACAATTTACAGCATCTTGGTGTAGCGTATGCCGAAAAGAAATGCCACATCTTGAAAGTGAAGTTTGGCAACGATTTAAAGATCAGGACTTTATTTTGATTGGAATAGATTTAAAAGAAGAGCCAGAAAAAGTAGCACGGTTTATTAAACAAATGAAGGTTACCTATCCATTTACTATTGATACAGACGGTTCTATATTCGAATCGTTTACCAACCCTAAAGCAGGTGTTACTCGTAACATTGTATTAGACAGAAATGGTAAAATCATTTTTCTTTCAAGACTTTATGAGCCAAAAGAGTTTAAAGAAATGATACAGGTTATAAATCATGAAGTCTACCCTAAATGATTTTATAAGTAATACGGATTCTAATGGACTATATTAAAAACTTTATATCATGAAAAAGATATTACTAAGACTCTTGAATACTATTATTCACTTAGTAAATTTACAACTATACATTTAAAGAAATAATAGTAGTATTTGTTATGTGCAGTTAAAAAGCAAATAGTTTTATTACCTTTGCAATTGATTAAACAACTCACTACATTATGGAACAAATTTCCAACATATTATATGACTATTTAATATCTATTGGGCTTAGTAGTTCAACTTCAATATATATCAATTTACTGGCGCTTTTGATTGCTAGTTTGTTTTTGCTTTTTATTATTGATTTTTTTCTTCGCAAAATAATAATCAAAGGGTTTAACATATTTTCTCAGAAGTCAAAAACCAAGTTTGACGATTTATTAGTGGCTAATAAGACTCCAAGAAATATTGCTCATATTATTCCGTTATTAATTGCATTAGAACTGACTCCATTTATTTTTAAAGATTTTAGTACAACTGAAAATATTGCTGAAAGAGGGCTTGAAATATTTGGAATTATACTTGTATTATGGATCGTTAGAAGTCTACTAAACACTTTAAAGGATTACTTTAAAACACTCCCTCAACTTAAAGACAAGCCTATTGATAGTTATATTCAAGTCTTTATGATATTTGCTTGGATTGCTGGATTTATGTTTGCGTTTGCAATTCTTACCGGAATTTCTATTTGGAGTTTCTTCACAGCCTTAGGTGCAGTATCTGCAGTAATAATTTTAGTCTTTAAAGATACTATTCTTGGTTTTGTTGCAAGTATTCAAGTGTCAATCAACGATATGGTACGAATTGGTGATTGGATTACTTTTGAAAAATATGGTGCAGATGGTGATGTTATAGAGATAAATTTATCAACAGTAAAAGTTCAAAATTTTGATAAAACAATAACTACTATACCAACTTATGCTTTAATATCTGATTCATTTAAAAACTGGAGAGGAATGACTAATTCTGATGGAAGACGAATTAAAAGAGCTGTTCTCATAAAGCAAGAAAGTATCAAGTTTTTATCTCAAAATGATATTGAAAAACTATTAAAAATTGATTTAATCGCAAATTATATTAAGAACAGGAGTAATGATATTACAACTCATAATCAAGAGCATAACATCAATAAAGAACTCCCTCTAAACGGAAGAAACCTTACAAACGTTGGTGTATTTAGAAAATATATAGAAGAATATGCAAAAAATCATTCTGCAATAAATCAAGACATGATGATTATGGCACGCCAACTAGCACCTACATCACAAGGGTTACCTATAGAAATTTATGCTTTTAGTAAAGATAAACGTTGGGAAAACTATGAATACATTATGGCTGATGTTTTTGATCACCTTTTAGCAGCTGTAACTTTCTTTGATTTAGAACTTTTTGAACTGCCAAGTAGTTCAAATTTTAAAGCGTAACCATTATTTAATTTTTAAATCAAAGACTTTTTCACCTTCAAGCATTCCAACTAAATTATCATTTGGTTCAACTTTTCCGACTCCTTCTGGAGTTCCTGTGAAAATAATATCTCCTTTTTTTAAGGTGAAGTATTGAGAAACATACGCAATCAACTCATCAATTTTCCAAAGCATTGATTTGGAATTTCCATCTTGAACAACACTATCATTCTTGATTAACTGAAAATTCAAATTCTCTAAATCAAATTTAGTTTTAGAATGAAACTCTCCAATAACTGCGCTACCATCAAAAGCCTTTGCTTTTTCCCAAGGCAATCCTTTTTCTTTTAATTTCGATTGCATTTCACGATCCGTAAAATCTATTCCAAGACCAACTTCATCATAATATTTGTGTGCGAATTTTGCATCAATATATTTCCCTACTTTATTGATTTTAACCAAAACCTCCACTTCATAATGAATAGAGTTTGCGAAAGGAGGAATAAAAAAGGGCATTTTTTTAGGCAAAATTGCAGAATCTGGTTTTAAAAAAACAACAGGCGTTTCTGGTCTTTCGTTCTCTAATTCTTCAATATGCTTTGCATAATTTCTACCAATACAGATTATTTTCATACACTTTTAAAATATTAATTATTCTTAAATTTTAGTAAAAAAACACCTTGGAATACTCCAAATAAAACGATCATAATCAACAATACAGCCAATATAATCACTAGATACTTTCCGACTTTTGGATAGCCTAATTTCTTTGGAATCCAATAGATAAAAAATAAGATCCCAACCATAAATAAAACAAATACAAATAGCATTCCTATCATATTATGGTATCCACTTTTTAGGGAAATTTGGCTTACGTTTCTCTAAAAATGCGTCACGCCCTTCTTTTGCCTCATCTGTCATGTATGCTAATCGTGTTGCTTCACCAGCAAACACTTGCTGACCTACCATACCATCATCCGTTAAATTCATTGCGAATTTCAACATTCTAATAGATGTTGGAGATTTTGCTAAAATTTCTTGCGCCCATTCAAAAGCGGTATCTTCTAATTTGTCATGTGGAATAACCGCATTTACCATTCCCATATCATATGCTTCTTGAGCAGAATAATCCCTTCCTAAAAAGAAAATTTCTCTTGCTCTCTTTTGTCCAACCATTTTTGCTAAATATGCAGAACCATAACCTCCATCAAAACTTGTAACATCTGCATCCGTTTGTTTAAAAATCGCATGCTCTTTAGAAGCCAATGTTAAGTCACAAACTACATGCAAACTATGTCCTCCACCTACTGCCCAACCTGGAACAACGCAAATAACTGCTTTTGGCATAAAACGAATTAATCGCTGAACTTCTAAAATATTTAAACGATGATAACCATCTTCTCCAACATATCCTTGATGACCTCTTGCCTTTTGGTCACCTCCTGAACAAAAAGAATACACTCCATCCTTTTTACTAGGTCCTTCTGCAGATAATAAAACTACACCAATTGATGTATCTTCACCAGCATCATAGAAAGCTTCATATAACTCCTTGGTTGTTTTTGGTCTAAACGCGTTTCTTACATTTGGTCTATTAAATGCAATCCTAGCAACACCATCACATTTTTTATACGTAATATCTTCAAACTCCTTAACGGTTTTCCAGTTAATTTCTTTCATCTGTTTTAAAAAATTTTATGTGTAAAAATAAAGATTTATGACTTTATAATGCAGTAAAAAAATGATTTATCAAAAAAATAGTAATTTTGAATGAAAGTATACGACAAAGTACAAACTTTGTCAAACATAAAAAACAAAATGAAAATCTTAGAATCTAGCCATATTAAGAGTAATGAATTGCCTTTAAAAATGTACATAAGTTTTGAAAAAGTTTATAATTTATTTGAAAAATACGCAAGTAAAGAACTTGAAGCACATCCTTTTCATAGCGCAGCGTTGAATATGATTACTGAGATTGATAAATATCCTGAATTAATTGAAGGGTTTACAGATTTCTCACTTTTAGAAAAATATAAAGATCAAATAGACTTACTATTGGAACCTTTATTTCCAGAAATTTTATTAGAAAATGAAATTAAAACTGCTAGTATTCCTTTCTCATTTACCTCGTTTAAATTTACAAAAAGATTTGAAAATATTTTAAATAATGCAGGTGAAGACTATGAATTTACTGTAAAAAACTTTGATGATGATTCAATGTACATTATGGCTTGTACAATGATTTTAGGAGCCGTATACGGGTATCAAGTAGATTTAAAAAGACCCTTTTTCTTTGATATTCCTGATAAAAAGGCAGGGGTCATGAAACATTATAGGGCAGCATTTAATGGTGATTTTATGGACATAAGTCCAACTAAAAATGCACCTAAAATTACTAAGGAGGATTATCACCTTTTATTAGATAGTTTTGATAATTTTGATATTTGGAAAGAAAAATTTCCTCCAAACAGTTATAATTTTAAAGGATTTGGATTGATGAATCTTTTTGATGTTACGACTGATGTAACCCTATCGAAAATAAGCAATGATTTACTTCGAGGAGGAGATGATTTAATTCCAGATCTTCAAAAGCATTTACGAGAATTCTTTAATATTAAAGATTTAAAAATTGGGTATTCAGTTTTTGATGGAAATACCAAAAATTTAGAATCTGCTAGAGTAAGAAAATCTTTAAGTTTAATTCTAAATGAAGGTCAAGAAGTTTCTTGCTCATGTTCTAGTACTGGTTTTTTCTGTGACCATGTTTTAGACACTGTCTTTAACAATAATAGTACTGTAGCGATTTCTAACATAGAGAAGTATGGCGAACTAACAAAGTACAATCAATTTTACAAGCAATTAAAATCTAACAATATTGGTAGTATTATTTTATTACCCATAAAACCTACAGATGCAAATGATTTGGCAATTTTGGAGATTGCATCTCCAAGACCTCATGAACTTAATTCAATTAATCAAAGTAAATTGGTTGATATTCTTCCCGTATTCAAATCGGCAGTAGAAAGAAGTTCAAAAGAATACCAAAATGCATTAGAAGCTTCTATTCAAGAACATTATACGTCTATTCACCCAACTGTTAAATGGCGCTTTTATGAAGCTGCTGAAAAATACCAGAAAGCAAAACTTAACAAAGAGGAAAACCTCAAAATGGATGAAATTGTATTTGACAATGTATATCCCCTTTTTGGACAATCTGATATTAAGGGCTCTTCAAATGCAAGAAATACAGCTATAAAAGAAGATTTAACAACTCAACTTTCTCTTGCTATTAAAGTTTTAAACGAAGCATGTGAAACTGAAAAACTTCCTATTTATGAAGAATTAATGTTTCGTGTAAATGAATATTTAGAACATGTAAAAGACGGACTAAACGCTGGAGATGAAATTGGAATTCTTGACTTTTTAAAGCGTGATATTTATCCAGTTTTTAACCATATAAAAGAAGTAAATACAAACTTATCAAAACTTGTAGATACTTACGCTGCTAAATTAGATAAGAATCTAAAAGTTGTGTATGATAAGAGAAAAAGGTACGAAGACAGTGTCATGCTCTTGAATGATAAACTTGCTTCTTATTTAGACAATAAGCAAGAAGAAGCTCAAAATATGTTTCCACATTATTTTGAAAGATATAAAACTGATGGTGTCGAATACAATATGTATATCGGAAAATCATTAGTGAAAAATAAAAATTATAGTGACGTATATTTATATAATCTACGCTTATGGCAATTACAATTGATGTGTGAAATGGAAAATGTAGCACATGATTTAAAGAAAGACTTACCTCATCAACTTGATGTTGCTTCTTTAATATTGGTTCATAGTAATCCAATGGCAATAAAGTTTAGAATGGATGAAAAACAATTTGATGTAGATGGTGCTTATAATATCAGGTATGAAATTATAAAGAAAAGAATAGATAAAGCGCATATCAAAGGAACAAATGATCGTATAACTGTTCCTGGAAAAATTGCTATCATTTACTCACAGGATAAAGATGCGATTGAATATTTGAAATATATAAAATATTTACAATCAAAAAATTATTTACTAGATGAAATGGAACAACTAGACCTTGAAGATTTACAAGGAATTACTGGCCTAAAAGCATTGAGAGTAACTGTGAATTATCAGAACAATACTGATGAAAAAATCACAATGAATGACCTAATGGATGTTATAAAAAGTGAAAATCTAAATTAAACTACTGTAGCAATTCTCATGAGTTGAAAAGCGATAATAAAAGATATTACAGAAATTATAATTCCAAACATAAAAATAGTATAAGCTGTTCTTAATATCTTATATTTTCTATCTAAAACAATTCCTAAGAAATATAAATCCTTCATTAAAGATTTATACAAATAATCTCTATCATCCATTATTTGCTGCATCCCTTCTTGAAAATCTTCTAATTCCATCTTATGAAAGTTACCGAAAAACAGCAAATTAACTTTCTTATTCTTTACATCTTCTTTTGAAAATTTTCCAGTTGTAACTTTTGGTCTTGTAGATAAAATTGAGAAAACCATTGTAACCACCGTAGTTATTAGAAAAAACAATGTTGGATAAATTAAATAATAATTATCTGGCTTATCTAATTTCGGAAATAACGTTGACAATACTATTGACAGAACAATTGCGCTAACAGAAAGTAAAATATTTGCTTTGGTATCTGCAATATCACTTAATTTTATATGATTTTTCAACGTAACTCTATACATTGTTTCTATACCTCTATCTGATCTATTCTCTTTGAGTTTCTTTCGATTATTATCCTCTAATTTTTGCTTTTCTTTTATTATAGATTCTTGTTTCTTAACAAGTGCCTTTTTCAAATCTTTTTGAATCTTCAATCTATTAATTGTCTTTTGCTCATTCATTTTCTGATACGCATAGTCCGTATAAAATTTATGCTCAATAATAAACTTCTCGTTCTTCTCCAACCATGCTATATCATCAAAAGTTTCCTTACACAACAACTCCCATTCCGAACGCAAAAGACTAGATCTACTAATAAACCCGTCAGAGCCTAAATGAAATAAATCTGCATCACTAACAATTTTTTCTAATTTATTTTGTGGGTTTTGAGGCATTTTCGTAGCATCTATACAAGAAAGCACTTGTGCTATTTTATCTTTTGAATATCGAACTTCACTTAAATAATTTTGAGCAATTCTCTTACTTTCCTCTTCATGATTTTTAGGACCAACAACAAATCCAAGATCATGAAACCATGCTGCAGTTAAAACAATTTCCATTTCCTCTTCATTTAAATTTTCTCCTGTACCAATTTCACCTGCAGCTTCTACTACCTTTGAAGTATGATCAAAATTATGATACACTACCTCAACTGGTAATTTGTCTTTTAATAAACTTGAAACATAGTTTTTAATACCAATAAAAAAATCATTTTCTAACATGCCTTACTCTTAAGTTTGAATTCAAAAGTACATAATTTTATGTACTTTTATACCTTATAACCAATTTCACTATGAGTCGTATTTATATTCAAAAAATTTCAATAGTTTTTTTTATTCTTTTTTTCACTTCGTGTGCAACACACAAAGCTAAATATAGCGACTCTGTTTCTGATTGGAATAAAAAAACTCTGAATACAAATGGAGAAATAGACCATACTTTTTATTTCATTGGTGATGCTGGGAATGCAAAAGAAGATGAGTCATTAGAACATTTAAGCATCTTAAAAGAAGAACTTAAAAGTGCTTCTGAAAATTCTACAGTTTTATTTCTAGGAGATAATATCTATCATGAAGGCTTACCTAAAAAGAATCATCCTGAAAGAAAATTGGCTGAACATCGATTAAATACTCAAATTGATTTAGTTCAAGACTTCAAAGGTCAGCCTATTTTTATTCCTGGAAACCATGATTATAAAACTGATGGAATCAAAGGTTTAGAGAGACAAGCAGATTATATAAAAAATAAATTGGATGATAAAAACACTTTTTTACCAAAAAAAGGTTGTCCTATTAAAAAATTGCAACTTTCTGACGAAGTAGTTTTAATTATTATAGACACGCAATGGTATTTAGAGAATTGGGATAATAACCCAACAATGAATGATGATTGTGATATTAAATCTCGTGAAGAATTTTTTGCAGAATTTGAGAGTCTTATAAAAAAATACGCTTCTAAAACTACTGTTATTGCAATGCATCATCCAATGTTTACCAATGGTACTCATGGAGGTCAATTTTCTTTAAAACAACAGTTATTTCCTTTAAACAACAATGTTCCTTTACCAGTTTTAGGCTCAATTGCAAGTCTTGTTAGAAAAGTTGGTGGTACTTCAAAACAAGATCTACAAAATCCTTTATATAGAAAATTGAAGAATCGTATTGTTACTATATCTCAAAAATCTGATAAAGTAATTTTTGCTTCAGGTCATGAACATACGCTACAACATATCATTAGTAATAATAAGCATCAAATTATAAGCGGTTCTGGCTCTAAGGCAACAGCAGCTAGAATTCTAAATAATGGCTTGTTTTCATACGGCGGCCTTGGTTATGCAAAACTAGAGGTTTATAAAAACGGTGCTTCAAGAGTTTCTTATTTCACCGAAAAAGACAATAAACAAGAATTGTTATTTAGTCATTTAGTCTATGAGCCAAACAAATCTAATACAAAATATACATTTGACTCTGAAATTCCAAAAGAAGTAGAAGCATCTATTTATAGTTCGGAAGAAACACAAAAAAGCAAGTCTTATTCATCTTTCTTTGGTAAACATTATAGAGACTATTATAGCAAAAAAATTAAAGTTCCAACAGTTTTATTGGATACACTTTTTGGAGGATTAAAACCTCTTAGAAAAGGTGGCGGATTTCAATCTCGCTCTTTGAGGCTTGAGAATAATGAAGGAAAACAATATGTTATGAGAGCACTTCGGAAAAGCGCAACTCAATTTATACAGGCTGCAGTATTTCAAGAACAATATGTTGGAGGTCAGTTTGACAATACATACACAGAAGAGTTTTTATTCGATTTTTACACGTCTGCACATCCATATACTCCATTTATGATAGGCGAATTGGCCGATGCTCTTGGCATCTATCATACAAATCCAACATTATACTATGTGCCAAAGCAAAACGCCTTAGAAAGTTTTAATGAAGATTTTGGAGATGAACTGTATATGATTGAAGAAAGAACAACTTCTGGTCATGGAGATGTAAAAAGTTTTGGGTATTCAAATGAATTAATTAGCACAGATGATTTATTAAAAAAACTTCGTAAATCAGACAAGTATGCTGTTGATGAAGATGCTTATATCAAAGCACGATTGTTCGATATGCTTATTGGGGATTGGGATAGACACCAAGATCAATGGCGTTGGGCAGAATTTAAAATTGATAAAAAGAAAGTTTACAAACCTATTCCAAGAGATAGAGATCAAGCGTTTTCTAATTTAGATGGATTTGTTTTTGATGCGTTGACAAAATTAGTTCCAGGATTAAGTAAAATGCAGAAATATGAAAATGACATCTATAATGTGAAAACTTTTAATACGTCTCCATATCCTTTAGATATGGCAATTATTAACACCTCAACTTATAAAAATTGGGAAGCGCAAGTTGCATTTATTCAACAGAATATAACAGATGATATTATCGATGATGCTTTTGATTATTTACCAAAAGAAGTAAATGATGAAGTAACAAACAGCATCAAAGACAAAATGAGAAATAGGCTTAAGAACTTGCCTAAAATTGCTAAAAAATACTACGAGCATGTAACAAAATTTGGCGTAATTAAAGGAACTGATAAAGATAATTGGTTTGATATAGAACGTTTAGATAACGGAATCACTTCTGTAAAAGTTTATAATATAAAAAAAGGTGAGAAAGGAAAACTGACTTTTCAAAGGGATTATTTAAAAGATGAAACTAAAGAAATTTGGGTGTATGGATTGGATGATGAAGATGTATTTAATGTAAGTGGTGTAAAAAAAGATATTATTCCTGTTAGGATTGTTGGTGGACAAAACAATGACATTTACAATATTGAAAGTGGCAAAAGAGTAACTATATACGATTATAAAACCAAGAAAAATACGTTCAAAAATAAGAATGGAAATCATAAGTTGTTTAATAACTATGAAGCAAATACGTATAACTATAAAAAACTAAAATACAGTCAAAATCAGTTAATCCCAATGATTGGTTCTAATCCTGACGATGGTTTTAAAATAGGAGTACAAAATATTTATACTGTCTATGGTTTTGAAAGAAATCCGTTTACACAACAGCATTCAATTACTGCAACCTACTACTCTGAAACCGATGGTTATGATATAAAATATGATTTTGAATTGGCAAACATCTTTAATAATTGGAATCTTGTATTAAACTCACAGATAACAAGTCCAAACTATAGTATCAATCATTTTGGATTTGGTAACAATTCTGTTAATAATGAAGACATACTTGACGACGATTACAATAGGGTTAAGATGAGTGTTCAAAAAGTTGCGCCAAGTTTAAAATGGATTAGTAGAGTTGGCGCTCAATTTAATATTGGCGTTTCATATGAAGGTATTGAAGTTGAAAATACAACAGGAAGATATATCAATACCATCTCAAATACTATTGAAGAGTTTAACAACTATTTTGGAATTAATGCGGCTTATAATTTTGAAAATTATGACAATGCTGCCTTTCCAACTTTAGGGATGACTACAACTTTAGAAGCAGGATGGAAAGGAAATGTAACAAATAGTAATGAAAACCATCTCTATTTTAGACCTTCTTTAGGGTTTGATTATAAATTAGCATCAAATGGAAAAATAGTTTTGGCTACTAAATTTAAAGGAAACATTATTATTGGCGATACTTTTGAATTCTATCATGCAGCAAGTATTGGTGGAAAAGATGGGTTGAGAGGTTATAGAAACCAGCGTTTTATTGGAAACCGATCTTACCATCAAAATATAGATCTTCGTTTTAATTTAAGTGAAGTAAAAACAAGCCTTTTACCATTTAAAATAGGCGTTTTTGGCGGATTTGATTATGGAAGAGTTTGGAGAAAAAACGAGTCATCCAATGATTGGAAAACTTCTTATGGAGCCGGTTTTTGGTTAGTAGGTGCAGAAATGATAAACCTAAACTTTTCTCTTTTTGATTCTGATGAGGGAGCACAATTCAATTTTGGATTAGGTTTTCAATTCTAATATCATATTTTTAAAAATTATTCGTTCTACTAATATAATTCTTGAAATTAATAGTATTTTCGAAACATAAATCCCAAGAAAATGAAAAAATTAGCACTCCTTTTTTGCGTATTATTTACAGTAACATCTATTGCACAAACATATACACACTCAATAAGTTCGACTGAACTTGGCGAAAAAAGAGATGTAAAAATCTATTTACCAAAATCTTACGATCAAGATTCAATACGTCAATATCCTTTGACTATCGTTTTTGATGCCGATTATTTATTTGATCTATATGTTGGTAATTCAGTATTATTCGCACAAAAGCAAAAAGCGCCAGAGCAAATAATAGTTGGTATTTCTCAGCCTGGAGATTTGCGCTATGAAGATTGTAGCTATGATAAAAGTTCGAGTAGACCGACAAAAAGAGCCGCCGAATTTTTCGATTTCGTAAAAATTGAGTTATTAGATTATATGGAAGTTAACTACCGAATTTCACCTTTCAAAACAATTGTTGGAAACACAATTACAGGAAACTTTACAAATTACTTTTTTTTAGACGAAGACCATTTATTTAGTGCCTATATAAATGTGAATCCATATTATGCTCCAGAAATGCCTGCAGCAGTTAGTGGAATTGCACAAACCATCAAGAATAATTCCTTCTATTATTATATGAATACTGGTGATTATCTATCTCAAAAAAGAAGAGATGGAATTGCGAGAATGGATGCTGCTTTATCACCAATAGAATTGGAGAAGTTTAATTTTAAATTCGATGATTTATCTGGCGCAACATCAGTTTCATCAATAGGGCAAGCAATACCAAGTGCCATTGCGTTTATATTCGAAATATATTCATCTATCTCTAAAGAAGAATTTAATACCAAAATTAAAGACCTTTCACCTCCTGATGCAATTGCATACCTAGAAAATAAATATGTAGAAATTGAATATCAATTTGGATCTAATTTAAAAATAAGAGAACGTGATATTTATGCAATCGAATCTATTGTGATAGACAAAGAAAACGGTGAATACTTGAGAGATTTTGGTGAAATGATTTACAAATTGTATCCTGAATCGCCCTTGGGAGATTACTACGTAGGATTAGGTTTTGAAATGAATGGTAAATATAAACGTGCATTAGAAGCCTATAAAGAAGGCTATATGAAATTCACAAACGACCCTAATGGTGCTGATACTTTTTATAAGAATGTTGAGCGAGTAGCGTCTAAAGTAAAAGGTTAACTAATAAACTCTACCAATCTAATTCCGTCTGACTCTATTGTTATCAATTTTAATTTATACAAACCACCAATAGTGCTTTTAAAAGCCTTCTTACTCATGTTAATCTGATGTTTTATATCATCTGGAGAACTCTTGTCATGCAATGGTAAAAACTTTTCATCTGATTTTTTTAAGATATCTAGAATTTTAATCTCATTGGCTACCAATGTCTTTTTAAAACCTATTGGTTGTAAACTCACATCAATTCCACCATCTTCACGTATCTTTTTGATATATCCTACAACCTCATCACCTTCAGCAAGTTTTACATACAACTCATTTTTATATAGCAATCCTTCAATATCTCTATTGATCAAGACTGTAAATCCTAATCTTGATATTCTTCCAATCACTAAATCTACCTTATCTCCTACTTTCATGTTGTTTATTTTATTGCTTTAAAGTATTCTTTTAATACAGTATCATTCTCTTGACTTGGTGTAAAAACTTCCAATAATTTTGGATGTTCTGATTCTGTATAAAAATCAGGCAAAGATACATTTAATTCGTTTAGATTATTAGCAGTACTGTATTCTATTTTATACATCTCGCACAATTGCATTGCCGTTAATCCATGAGGTGTTTCAAAATACGATAACGCGTTTGTTGCTTTAGGTCCAGGAATCACTTTAAAAATTCCTCCTCCATTATTATTTATCAAGATAATTCTAAAGTCATTCTTGATGTGTTTGTTCCACAAGGCATTGCTATCATAGAAAAAACTAATATCGCCTGTAATAAAAAGAGTTTGATTTTTATTCACGTGTGCTGCTCCAATAGCAGTACTTGTACTCCCATCTATTCCACTTGTGCCTCGGTTACAAAAAATGTCTAGCGAAGTATTCATGTCAAACAATTGCGTGTAACGGATGATTGAACTATTACCCAACTGCAAGTGCGTATTGTTTGGAATTGATTCTAAAACCGACTCAAAAACCTTCAAATCGCTATACGGACAAGATTCTAAATAGGCTGCATGTTGTGTTCCTCTATGTTCTTTTATTTTTAACCAACTAGATTGATACTCACTTTCAATAGCTGAAGTCAAAAAGAAAAACTGACTGAAAAATAACTGTGATGAAATGTCAAAATGTTTGTCTAAGCAAAAATACGTGTCAAAGGCTTTTTTTGAATCTACATGCCAATGATGTTTCGGTTGATGCTTACGCAAATATTGTTTTATTTTCTTTGAAACAATCATTCCACCAAGCGTCAATAAAATTTCAGGTTGTAAAGCCTCAAAATCTATGGCATCTAAAGGGAAAATAACTTTATCAATACTATTTATAAACTGCTTGTTATATACGTTTGAAGTAGTTTCTGTAACAACAATCACAGAATCATCTTCAATAATTTTATTGAGTTGCACTTGCAATAATTCGTCTGGATAATTAGCGCCAATCAGCACCATTTTTTTAGTTGATGAATTCCAGATACTTGCATATTGCTCTAGTTCTTCTAATGCAATTGGCTCCTCTCCTATTTCTGTATTTGCTGGCTCTAATTTTAGGATCTCATCAACTACATCATACAACGGTTCATCAAAAGGAACATTGATATGCACAGGTCCATTTTCATAGGTTGCAACTCTCAATGCATAGTCTAACAAGTTTAGGTTTTCGTCTTTCGAACCATCATTTACTATTAAGTTTGCCGAAAACAAACAATGATTTTCAAATACGTTTTCTTGACGTACCGTTTGACCATCTCCAATATCTATGAGATGTTTTGGTCTATCTGCCGAAATAACAACCAACGGGATATCACTATAAAAAGCCTCAGAAACCGCAGGATAATAATTTAACAATGCCGAACCAGAAGTACAGACAACCGCAACAGGTTTTTGCAATTGCTGCGCCAAGCCTAAGGCGAAAAATGCTGCACAACGCTCATCTACAATACTATATGTTTTGATGTTTGGGTGATTATAAAAACCAATGGTTAAAGGTGCATTTCTAGAACCTGGAGAAATCACCACATGTTCTAGTTGATGTGCTATACAAGAAGCAATGGTAAGTTGTGCTAATTCGTTTTTAGGATACTGTGGCATTCAAAAATTTTATTCGATGGCAAAGATACAGAAAGTAATTTGAAGTTTGTGAAGAGTATTTTTGAAAGAATTATTAGTTCTATTCATTGTTAGAAACAACTATTTCTTAAACAATGTAAAGATTTCTTCTCTTAATATTTCAATCTTTTCATCAGTATTATAGAAACTACGGGCACAATCAACGACATCTTTTAAATAATCTGAATTTGAACAGCAGACCATTTTTTTGGCTTGTAAAAAAGTTAATAAATCTAAATTGAGTTGATCTTTTTTTGTTAATTTTCTTTTAGGCTTATTTGAAAACTTATAAATGGCTTTGTCTTTCGAAAGATTAACGACAAAATTTGAGTCTAAAATATTTTTGGCGTTTTTATTTTCTAATATTATTGGATTATCACCTAATACATTATAGCCCTGTTCATTTATAGGTAAATATGAAATAAGCCAATCATTTATATTTTTTCTTGAATCATATAAATTATAATTTTGATCTGATTTTAAAATTTTTGCAATTTCAATAAATGCATTGTCGTTTTTTATTTTTTTATAAACATCATCGTTATTAATACTATCTCTTGAAAACAATCCTAAATCTTCAAACGATAACTCATTAAGTATCTTTTTTGCTTTTATATCTTGAGAAGGCACTCTCCAATGCAATTCTTCTAAAAAATAAATTAATTGTATATAATCGGAATATGGTATATTATTTGGAAATTCATTATTTATAATTCTTTCATATGCTTTAGAGAATATATTTTCTTGAACGCCGTAAATTGTTTCAATAATTTGAGTCTTTTTACCATTAATAATATGTGTATTTCTATGTTTATCATAAAATATTTGAGAAGGGCTTCTACGCACTTTTTCTAATTTTTTTCTATCAGTGTAATAAAGAGAAACTTTATTGTCACTACCACAAAAACCCTTTATAAAAAATTCAGGTATAACATGATGATTAATAGATCCATTCATTAAAATTTAAGTTTTGATTTCAGTTCTAATTTTGACCAGAGTATAAATGGTCTCTATTGTACGTAAGTTAAGTTTTTTCTTTTTCAAAGTCAGTTATAACTAGAAAAAGTAATTAACAATTCTATCCATAAATAAGCATCTTCATCGCACAACTTGTTTTAGTCAATAAAAAATCAATTTGTATCTTTACCTCCTATCATCTACTAAACTAAATATCCTTTATTATGAAGTATCTAAAATATACCCTTGGAATCCTTGCGCTGTTGTGTATTAATCATCGGAAGAGGACTCTTAACGCCCTCTATTTCTTATAATAGTGAAATTACAATTGACAAATCACTCAAAGAGGCTTGGGCTGTTATGAAAGATGAGAGTAAAATTAATGAATGGTTACAAGGTATCACCGACATCAAACATATAAGTGGTGAAAAAGGTACCGTTGGAGCAGTTACTCAATATACGTTTGATAATAAAGGGCAAGAATCTATTATTGTTGAGACTATTAAATCTATCACGCCAAAGGAGCAAATCACCATGGATTTTGTAATGAAAGACGTTATGATTATGGGTTACCAATTAGATTTTTTTGATAAAGGTGAAAAACACTTATCAAATCTTCTACAGTTAACAAAGGTGAAGGTATTATTATGAGATCTATGATGCCTTTTATGAAGAGTTCTATGAAAGTACAAGAATATGAGAATATGAACAATCTTAAAACACTTATTGATGAGAATACAACTAACTATTTTTCAGAAATAGATACGAATACAATTGAATAATTGTGCTACTTCTTAACTTTCATTTTTCGTGTCCAATACACAATATAAAGTGTTCCAAGAACGGTTGGCAATGTCCAAGCAATGATGTTTCCAATACCTAAACCTGCAACTATAAACGCTGTTATTGAAGCGATAAACGCGCCAACCATTTTGCCAATATGTGATCTTAACCAAGCATTTTTTGGTCTTTGTGAGTTTCTGTAAAATTTAAAATCATTAAAAGACAAGAGGAATCCGAAAGCGCCAAAAAACAGAAATAATGTACCTATAGAACCTCCTTTTAAAAGATAATAAGCACCCAAAACTATCATCACTAAAGAAAAGAAAAGCATACTTCCAGAAATAATAGTATCTAAAACTGTTGCTTCCACTTTCTTTTTAAATGTCAATGCTCTGTTTCCTGCCAACACTAGATATATGGTAAACAATCCTATCAAAAATAAAAATATGTTTTCGTGGTTTGGCATCCATGCAATTGGTAATGAAATTAATGAACTCGTTATCATTCCAATAGAAAATAGCTTTCCAAAACGTTTGTGCAATGCACTTCCTTTTGTAACTATAATACTTCCAAGTCCTGTTATTAATCCAAGTCCGCCAAAAAAAGCATGTATGTAAATGAATATTTTTATCGTTTCTTCCATTAGTTTTAGTTTCGTTTAATGATTCAAAGTTCAGCAGTTAGTTCTTGAAATTAAAGTTTAAATTTCTGAACTGTTGCTTTCTCTAGACTAACTGTTTAAAATCAGAAGATCAATATATAAAAAATACTAATAATAGAATTCTTATATTTGATGTTAACCCAAAAATTATCAATAAACAACATGAAACGAGCACTCTTACTTCTAAGCATCTTCTTTGTACAGTCCCTTTTTAGTCAATCTTATAAAAAATCAGAACCTCTTGTACACACTTACTCTATTGTTGCCATGGATTCAATTACTGGTGATATGGGAGTTGC
>TARA_B110000090_G_scaffold54240_1_pt1 | contig 31267 bp, 11 predicted proteins | sample TARA_B110000090 | Tara Oceans TARA_B110000090 (sample SAMEA4397239) | marine metagenome | biome: Polar Biome; feature: [SRF] surface water layer (ENVO:00010504); material: water (ENVO:00002006), including particulate matter (ENVO:01000060) such as... | depth 5 m
CGTGCGCTAGTTGCAGTACCTTGGAATAATACTGCATTTAAGTTACCTGAACTATCACGCACTGCAACTGTATTAGCAGTTCCAGTTCCGATACTGTTAACAGCGCCCGAGCGTGCTGTACCGCCGACTATAAGTGAACTTGCTTTTTCTGAAATTCCATAAAAATTAGTAGCATATGCTGCGCTAAATTCTTCAGTTGCACTCCCTAGTGCAACAGATTCGACGCCAGTTCCTGTTGAATTTAAACCTGGATAAACTTTTCCAGGTTCCATTCTTACAATATTCTTAGATAACCCACCGGTTTGTTTTGATCTAAAACGAATTTCATCGCCTTGTGCGTTTTCAATAACACCCTGATTATCGTTTTCAATATATAGTTTTAAGTCTAACCCTGCACCGATTGCAATTCCTGTATCAGTTTGGAAATTAACAAGTTCTGTAAACACACTAGACACTCCAGGTGATGTAGTAACAAAGTTAATTGCCGGCACACCTCCTAATTTTTCTGAGTTAGTTGCGGTTCCGTGGAATCGCTGTGTGCTACTAGTAACTCCGTTAGTATTGTTATTTGTATTTTTAAGGGTTACACCTGCACGTATAATATCGTACCCTGAAATGGCGTTTTCAGCATCTGTACTGTCAATTGTAAATTCAACCGGACTAATAATAAATATTACTTCGTCGTTAATTGTTGCTTTAATAATTGATCGGGCTACTGCTATAGTGTCAAGAACAGTTGAACTTTGCATCTGGGTAATGCCGTCGCCTGCATCTTGCGGGCCAATAAGTACAAAGTCAGATCCGTTATAAACTTTTAATTGCCCGTTGCCAGTATCCCACCAAAAATCACCAGTTGCCAGTCCTGCCGGCGAAGTTGGTCCGGTTTCGGCACCGCCAGTCGTGCGCCACTTAGTACCATCATTAAATTTTAGTTTGCTATTTGCTGTGTCAAACCAAAGTTGCCCTGTAATTGCCCTAGGTGGCTGTGTTGTACCTGCAAAGTTTTCTAGTAAAAATACCATATTTTCATTTTGTATTTCACCGTAACCTGCATAGTTTTTACCGACTAGCTTGATATCAGTTGTTTGATCTAACGTACCATCTTGTACGATAGTTAACTGATTAGTATTGTATTTGTTAATTGTATACGCCATATTTAAATAATCCCTTGCTGTTAGTATTTATCGCAACTTACGGATAGACGACTGTACTAGTAAATGTCCAGGTCGATCCTGTAATTGTGAATGTCATTGTGTAGCGAGTTGGAACTAACGACACTGTGCCTGATGCTGTATTAGCTGCTACAACATCTGCTATAACTGTTTCATTTTGTGTTCCAGCACTATCGACTGCAATACTTGATTTTTGTAGAACTCCGCTGGAATCAGTTGATACACTAATTCCAATTCCTGTTACTGTTGCCCCTGCATAACTTGTGCAGTGAATTTTTGCTACAGTGCCATTTCTTGCTGCACTAGCAGGACTAATATTTTCTAATATTGCTTGAACATCAGTAGATGGCCCGTTGCCAGTTCCAGCAGGGTTTGGCGTAGTTAATCCAGTAATGTCTAGTGCTAATGCAACCGGCACTGTTTGTCCGGCACTATCAACATAAGCCTTTGTAGCAGCATCACTATTCGACGTTGGTGTTGCTAGTCCTGTAATTTTTTGACTGTTAATAGTAATGTCACCTACAGATGTAATATTAATAGCTGCGGATGACGAAATACTACCTAGTGATACATTTCCAGTTACACTTAAACTACTTAATGTACCAATACTAGTTAGTCCATTTGCAGCAGAAACAGTGTCACCTAACTTTGTTTTAGATAACACTTGTACATTTTCAATTCTATATTCTTTTCCAGCAAGTAAGTCAACATTTTGATTAAACGTCCAGTTACCAGTTGACTGTACCCAGCTAATATCCTTACTACCGTTACTTGAACGCAGTGTTATACCGCCGCCGTCGGCGTTAGTATCATCACCTTCGGTACTATCATCTAATAACCCTAATTCAATATTAGGATCTTGTACTGTCATTCTTTCAGTGTTAAGATATGTAGCCGTTCCTTGAACTGTAATGTCGCCTCCGACTGTTAAGTTACCACTAAATTTACCGTCACCAGTAACATCTAATGTAGCTGTCGGTGTTGCAGTGTATAATCCAAATCGCTGAGTGCTTGTGTCTAAAGAAAGAGCTTCAATATAGTTATTTCCTGATGGAACTCTAATAGCAAAGTCATAATTTAGTTGACTAAGTTCAATTGCAGTAGTAGTACCGCTATCAATTGTTTTAAACGAAGCATACTGGCTATCTCCGTAGCCTACACCAATTCCATTATCGCCTTTAACAAACAATGCGCCTTCCATAGACTGGTCAACTATTGCATTTTGTGCATCGCGTTCGTTAGTTCTTATAAAGTCAATTGAACTAAATGAATTACCTTCATCATCTATTAGGGACTCGGCGCTAGATGCAGTTCCGTGGAATTTAAATGTATCTACAGATACTGGATTAAATCCAACTTTAATTATTCTTCCAGCTGCATACGGCGGTATTACATAATTAATTCCAGGAGTGAATTCAAATCTACTATAAAACCCTGTAAGCACTCCGCCTATATACATAGCTAACACAACTCGTGTTTGTGTTGAAGTATCGACCATAGTAACTGCTTCAACACCTGTTTTACCTTGAGCTGACGTATATTCTGGCCCTACTAATGTCCAATCTGTACCGTCATACATATAAAAACGTTTTTCATTATTATCAATCCACAAATCTCCAGCAATTGGATTAGCTGGTTGTGTTGCACTAACTGTAGGCGAACCTGCTGTTTTAAAAAGAGAACCGTTATAAATTTTTAATCGTGCTTCGCTAGTATCATACCATAACTGTCCTTCTAAAGGATTGCTAGGTGCGCTAGTTGCTGCAAAATTTTCCATAATTTTAACAAAGTTTTCGTTAAATGCTTCGCCAAATCCTTGATAGTTTCTTCCTACAAGTGTAATATCTGTAGATACTGTGTCAATAACACCATCTGTGAGTTCTATTAATAAGGCACCGTTTGTCTTGTTTATTTTATAACTCATTAGATGACTCCTGTGTAAATGATGTAGTTAATTGTTTGATACGGGTTAGTAATAGGCAACGCAGCACCAACTTCGCTAAATCCGCTACCAGCCGGTATTGAAACATCACCACTAGTGTTAAATCTCTGTGATAAGTTTTCTGCTCCAGTTTGTAAGTTAGAAGGTTGCGCACCATCTGGAATGACACCGCGCCCGTCTTCTTCTCTATGAATAAAGAATTGCTGGCCACCTGGTGACTTTAAATCATGCTGGTGTTCAGGGAGATTATCAACGCCGATTGTAGCGCCTGGGCTACCATCTACTGCGCCAAGTACTTGTGAATTAGCAGTGTTAACTCGAGTAGTATCACTTGCTTCAACTGCTGTGCCGCCCATTACTACACTGCCTAATGGAAATCTACCTCTCAAATCAGGAGTAGCAAATGTTCCAGCTGATACTTCTGCTGAAGATTTATAATTATATCCAATTAGTTGGAACAACTGACTAAATGTACCTGTACTTAATTCTTGACTGTTACAAAATTTCCAACCTGACGGTTCAACATTGCCCGCAAACGGCATAATACTACCAATCGGAGTTAACCCTGCAATAGAATTAAATAATGTCTGTCGTGTTATTCGTTTAAGTCCAGTACTGTTGCCTGACGTTCGATCAATTAATAGTTCATCGTTAGACAAACTGTTGTTAACTAATTCTTTACCACTAATAATTGTGTTTTTTATAGTTAATGAAAACTCTTTGATGCCGCCGCCTGTTTGTCCATCGAAACTGTTTTCTACTGTTTCAACATCACCAGTTAGTCTAAATGTTGTAGCTGATGTAAGTTTGTCAGCACTGCCTGCTTTACCACTAACATTACCACTTACTTGGCCTTCTAATGCTCCAATAAATGTAGTTGCATGAACTTTACGCCACTTTTTAGTAGCACTACCGATATTTCTAGCATTATTAAGATCTGGCATAATCAATTCACTTGCTGCGGTATCAACAACTAAGTCATTATTACCAAGTGTAATGCCTTTTTGTACAGCAATCGAATCACCGACATTTAGCGTTTTTGCAATTCCTGCGCCACCTTTTACAATAAGTGCGCCATTGCCAATAGTTGTACTTTGTGTTATATTATCAGTTTGTATAGTACCACTAGAAAGAATATTTCCAGTTACGTCTAATGCTTCGTCAGGAGCTTCGTTATTAATGCCAACACGTAATGAAGAATCTACACGTAAAACTGTATTACTGTTTCCGCCATTTCTAACTCTAAAGTCAATGTTTGATCCTTCAATATTATGCTGTATAACACCTGCACTGCCTTCAATGCCTATGTTAAGTTCACTGTTAATACCGTATGCGATTCCAGTGTTATTTTGAATGTTTAATGGAAACGTAGTAGTTGATTCTGCATCACTTCTTAAGAAATTTCCTGCCGGAATAGCAAGATTGTTAACTATAAGACTTTCTGCTTTCTCTGCAATACCATAAAATTTTACATTGTTAATGCCATCGCCGTCAGTATCTCTACTTGCTAAGTTTATGCCAGGTCTAATAGGTGAACCAGTAAATCCTGTAATAGTAGCCTTTGGTGTAAACTCGTTAAAAGCAATTATAGCAACAATATTTGCTGCTACTTGTATTTCTATTACTGTGTAATCGTTGTTATCTTGCCCAACGATAGTAGTAGGTATTGCTCCAGTAGTTAATCCATCACTAAATTGCGGACCTACTAATATCCAACCACTGCCGCTATATAGGTATAATTGCTGATTGTCAGTGTCAACCCACAAATCACCAGTTAACGAATTAACAGCATCAGGCTGGGCAGTACTCTTTTTAAGTCCGCCTGAAGGAACCCAAATAGTTCCATCATAAACTAAAAGTTGCTCAGTATTATTATTGTACCATAATTGCCCTTCAACTGGACGATCTGGCTCAGTCGGTGCTGCAAAGTTTTCTAATAAATGTACCAAGTCGGATGCAATAGCTGCGCCGTAACCAGTACTGTTACGACCCGGTAATTGTATACTTGTATCATTATTGATTGTTTTATCTTCGACAGTAATCGGAGTCTTTTCAGCACTGTCTGTAAACTGTATTGTGTATGACATCTAATTACCCTTCGTTAAATCCAGTTAAACTTTGTATTCTAACTGTATAATCAATCTGCACTAATCTATTTAAACTCTTTTGCACTGGATGAAATACTACATGAGTTAGTAATCTTCCAGTACCGTCTGCACTATAAGCCTTTAATCCAAGCTCGTCAAATACGTATAAACTATCTGTATTTGTAGCTGTATCAAATGCATCTTGCCCTTCAGGCTCGCCGTAATCTAGCAAACACGTTACTAATATATCAGTATAATTAGTACCACTTACATGGCGTGTTTCAACTTTATTGCGAGCTGGGTCTAGATTATTTACACTTCGATCGTCTACTACTTTAGTAAATGTTTCGTTGTACAAACTAGCATTAGTTCCAGTACTGTTTGGAGTTAAATACGTAATGATGCCTGTAGGATCAACGCTAGTGCCGCCGTTTCCAAAGCCCATTTGGTAAATCCAACCTGTGCCGGCATTGCCTAAACTTTCTGCAAGGCTAATACTCATATTTTCATAATGAATAGCATTACGCTTGTCTACAATAACTTCTCCAGATTCTGGGTCATGTATTTTAATGTGTCCTTGTAGCAGCACACCGCTTTTTTCATTTAATTTGTCTGTCATAGTTTTATATACCTATCATCTTACTGTTAGTATTTATCGCGGCAAGCTAACTGTTGACGCACGTAAGAATCTAGCAATGTCAGATTCTGATTCACCTAGTGGTGTTCCAGGACTTGTCCATTCTATTCCTTGTCGTCTAACAACAGTAACCTTAACGTTTTCGGGCGGTGTTTCTAATAATGTTAGTGTATCGCCGTCTACACTAAATTCTGCTGGTAATGTAACATCACCTTCTGGGCTATCTTGAGCTACAAGGTTAGTAAAGTCATAACTGCTAATTGTATTTTTGCGCAAACGCTTTCCTGCTACAAACACTTCAAATTCGTTTACACTAGTTGATGTAAAGTCTAATGTATAAACACTTGATGTACCGTCTGCTGTAAATACCGTCGTTAATGTTTCATCTTTGTACGGCATAGTCGAAGTTGCGCCTTGATTATAAACATTTTCACCTTCTAAGTAAATTGATTTAACTCCAGTTCCTAATGTACCTCTACGTAGCTGACTTAATACATTGCCATTCCTAACAAAATATTCAATACGCTCGCCGTTAATAAAGATAATACCCGGTGAACGACTTGTTGCTTCCGGAGCAGGTAAAGTCGATCCATCACTAACTGTAATACTTTGATCATACCAAGTTAGGTCTTTTACTAGTAAGATATTATTAGTATCATCTAAACGCTTGTAGTGAGTTCTGTTAAGTATATCCTTAAACTGTCTCCAACCGTATTTGTCAACAGTTACTGGATCTGCAAAGTGCAGCAATTCTACTGTGTCATTTGGTTCAATGTCAACGTTAAGCTTAACATACTTTTTATTATCTGTCACGCTATAATGCACACTTGGAATTAAAAGATTGTTGTTTAGTGTTACCCATACATATTCTGCATCCAGTGCAGGGCGGTCAAGCTCAATTAATCCACTAGTTAAGTGGTTGTACTTGTACCAATCGTCTGTTCCAACAGTTAAGGATACTCTATCAACAACATCATATTGCTTTCTATCAAATCCTTGCGAATCATGATTACTAAATTGATAAACTGTTATAGTATCACCCGAAGTATACGCACTATCTAAATATAGCTGTCCAGGAGTAGAAACAAATTCGTTTGCATCATTAAAGTAACCATATCTATATTCGCCATCTGATATTACATATACTTTCAATATATCGCCATCTTGTTGTTTTACCGCAGCTTTTAATCTAATAATACTGCTATTACCGCTACTAGCTGCTCCAGTAAATGTCCATTCAGCTCTATAAGTTAATTCTACATTATTAAGATAAACTTTAATTTGTTTGTTATCAACACTACCAGGTGGTATTTGGAAATTATCTAGCTGGTATTGTCTAGACGCTGCTGTTGTAACAAATCGCTGAGTAAATCCTGCATTTAATATAGCATCGTTAACTTTAACAATACTAAACCATGAACTTGGTTCAAAGTTAAACGGAGTTTGGTTTAACGTAAACGATGTTGTTGTTCCGTCTGATGTAAATGTATCAACTGATACTTCACTAAAGTTTTGCTCAGTTCCTTCAAAGAACGCATAGTTAATTACATCGCCAGCTGCTGGAGGTACTGCTAACCTAATAATAACATTATTTGGTACTTCGTCAGTGTTGTCACTTTGTACAATTACATTTTCTAACTTTACTCCATTTAAAGTAATAATAGACTGTAAGTTTTCTGACCATCTTACACTTGTTAAGAATCTTGAAGTACTGCCGTCTGCTGTGACATTATCAATATCTAAAATGTTAGTACCCGAAACACCTAGTGTTGCTAAGTGTATTCTACTACTAATAGCAGGCGCTGTTGCAAATGTTATTGTTTTTGCTGCATAATCAATTGTGTAGTTAGTTACAATTGCATAGCCAACTTTTACAAATAAGTCATTAGCCTTTAGTGGTACAGTGCCTATTGAATATGTTGTAGTTATACCATCACCAATGTAGTTTCTCGAAACTATTTGACTACTGCCTGATTGTGGTTTTTCATATACTTTGATATCAACTGTGTCAAGTAGTTGACCAGGTACAAGTTCTTCTGGACCTTTGCTAGTTGTTTCTGTTACAAATCCGTCGCCATCAATAGTAATATCTGCTGCATTTAAGCCAGTAGCAGTCGAATATGCTAGGCCACCGCCTTGTATTAAAGTGTCGTAACTATTTTCATCTGGAAGGAAAGTTCCGTCACTAGTTGACTTTCTAATTATAATAGTATCATTTGCAACAGTTGTAATATTTAGGCCGTCGTTATCCAAGAATACAGTTTGTGTTGTTCCGTCACCTGTTAAACTTTGACATATTGCATTAGTATTAGTAGGACTGCTAGGATAATTTGGATCATCAATTCTTACATTGTTTAGATAAACGTGATATTGCACTCCGTTTGCTAATGGCGCAGTAAGATCAAGACTAATAGTAGATCCGTCTAATTCAAAAACTTCATCTTGGTAAGTTGTGTCATAGCTATCCCAAGTATCATCATACCAAGTGTCCGAATCCCAACCTTGGCCTGCACCAAAATCAAAGCTCTTAACTTGTACGCCGCCGTAATCTAAGCCAGTCATAAGTTGATTCAAGTCTGTAATGTACTCACCAGTTTTTGGAATTACATTATTAATTCTATCTTGAGCTTGCATTATATTAATTGACTTATTATACGAAACTACAACCGAGTCATTAACAGCCGGAGCTGATGTAAACTCAATTTGTCCATAATATCTATCATAACCTTTAGTTACGTCTAATACATTTTTATAAGTGTATTCACTATCTAGTGATTCAATATTGTTAACTGTAACAGATACGTTAGATTTTAATAAGTCCATTGGCCACATTAGATCAAATTCAAATATGTTGCCGCTTGCTACAAATGTCTCAGTTTCATTAATATTTGTATAAACGTAAGTTCCTGTAGTTCTATCAAACTTAACTGCTGTTGTGATTCCTCTTACTGGATTGTCACCAATCGTTACACTATAAGTTGCACTTTTGCCAGTATCATTGATATTTTCTACTGCTGTAATAACAGGAGCACTGTAATAACCGTTACCTGGAGTCAATACATCAACTTTAGTTACTTTTCCGTTTGCTCCGATATATGTTTTAAGTGTTGCGCCAGTGCCGCCGCCGCCGGACAATGTTAACACAGGAGCAACATTATAGCCGTGTCCTGGATCTACAATACTAACACTTACAACTTTGTAACTGCTGTTATCTAGCCAGTTTTTGTTTGGATAAGTTTCAAGATCAGCATTTACACCTACTAAGGTGTCTTGCTGCACTTTAACAGTCTGTGGAATAATCTTGCCTTCAGTGGCACTGTACGCCGGTGGAAGATCAAAATCAGTAACAACACTACGTGTGTTATCTAATCCTTCATAAGCACTAATATATTCTCTAATCTTTGTACCAAACGGTTTAACTTCTTTAATGTATGATTCGTAACTTGGTAAGTTGTCATTATTAAACGTAATGTCTTCTCTTAATGTACCAGCATTGTGCTTTGCTTTAATAAAGCTAGTTTTAAATGCCCAATCAATATAAGTTTGTTCACTAAATGCATAACGTAAACTTGCAAAGAATAAATCATTAAATCTAATTTGTAAATCATCAATAAACAAGTTATCTTTAATTACATTTAATATAATTCTTAGTTCAGTAGTAGGTTCGTTATCATATATTTTTGTATCAAAACTAATTGTGTCAAACCCAGTAAACGCTGCTATTGTGTCGTACAGCGTTGACTTAATTTGCAACGTACCGTTTTCTCTACCAATAGTTTTATAGTTTACTGTGTAATCTTCAGTATCTTCGTTTGCAATTTTTTCTAATAGCAGCCAACCACCTGAGCCAATTGTAGATATTTTTACAATATTTCCAATTTCATCGGCTAAGCTAGTTAACTCATAACTGTTATCAATTAAATAATCAATATTTGAAGTTGCATTATACCCAGTTGCATACCAGTCGATGTAATTCCAATATAAGTTAACATTCCACCCTTGACTTTGTATTCTGTTCCATGTACGAGAATCACTTAGACGCTCATATATTGCCCACTTACCTTGAATTCCACTATCCGAAGTTACTAATACTGTGAATTTTCTAGTAACTAATGTAGTGTTAGCTGAGTAATTTTCACCAGCAGCAACTACTGTTGCTCCTATTACTTTACCAATACTATCAATAGTAGTTGTTACTACAGCGCCAGTGCCATTGCCGTATACCTTAACAGTTGGTGCCACTCGGTAGCCTCTGCCTGGTGTTGTGATATTAACATTAATAACTTTTCCGTTTTCAATCACCGGAGTTAATACTGCTTGCGCTGCCTTTGCTACGCCGACAAATTGTAAATCATCTACTGAATCAACTGTTGTATCATATTCGTTCAACGCTGCAACCGGTGCATTGTCTTGACTTAACAAATCTGTAAAGGTTTTGTCATCAACAATTAAATTATCTTTAAGAATTAAGTTAGTTCTTTCAATAAACTGTTTTAGTGCTTCAAAGCGGTTAACAAACCAACTTTGTCTTGGCCTATTCAATGCTCCATATTTTTGTTTTGCACTTAGTGACGGATCTGGAACAATACGTTTTTGCTCGTCGTATCCTACTAAACTATCAAACCATTTTCTAATAATATCTTTGTTAGGCTGACTTGTTTCTAATCCTTCTGTAACAAGCTGATACTGATTATGAATGTTTTGTGTTTGATTTTCTATAGTCCAAAATTGTGTGCTCAATGCCACATCAGTACCTTTAATGTATTTTTCGACATTATACAGTACAAAACTATTTGAACTTATTAATCCAGCAAATTCATAACCCTTAGCAACAGGATCGCTAATGTAATCAGTAACATCACTAATACTTAAATTTCTAAATTCTGCATTAGGTATTGTCTTTTTATTACTAACCCAGAAGAAGTAGTTTGTAGTGAATATTTTTGCAACATCGTCATAAACACGCTTGGTACTATAAGCAGTGTCACCGTATAAACTAGTTCCGCTATACCCTTTTACAAACCCAGTTGCTGTATCAGCTTTGCTATCCCATACACTTGGTATTACATCTGATTGCACCCATTCGTAAACATCAATAGAGTTACCTTGGAAAACTTTGGACCAATTTTGTGTACTATAAATTACGTCACCTTGGTAAGGATTATAAAATTTAGCATTAGTTAAATTCCACCATACTTCGCCGACACGTTCTGATCCCCAGCTGTTAGTTTCATCAATTATTGCTGTACTTGTTGTAGATATATCATATAATGCAGGATCGTAATACGTTTTATATGTTAATTCTTGCTCTGCTACTCCGGCAACTTTGCCCTGAATAGGATCGATATAATCTAAGTGTGTTAGTAGTAAATTTTCCTTAGTATTGTAAAGGAACATTTTTTTAATTTTATTAATATCAACTGTTGCTTTAACTGCTCTGTGAGTGGTCCACATCGGAGCACCAGCAGTATTACTAAAGTTAACAACCTGACCAGTTGTTAGGTTTGAAACTTTAGATGGTAATCCAATATATAGATTATTATCCTTAGCAAGCATATTTCTACCAAAGTAGTTTACATCAGTATCCGGTATTTGCACAGTTTGTGCTAACAACATTTGCGCTTCGATCTTTTCATACACATAAACTACACCAGCATCGTCATTAGTGCGTTTAAAGTTTGTAAAATCATTATCAAATATAGTTGCGCCAGCATCAATTGTTGTGCCAGTTTGTGCATCAGCATTTTTAGCAGATATATGAAGTTTGTTCCCGTCAAACTGTAATTTCCAACCAAACATTTCTGCACGTTCGTTATTTAAGCTACTAAGGGTTTGTGTTAATTCAAAAACTCCAGCAGCTTGTGCATAGATATAAACAACACCTTGATCATCTTTATAGCTGTCGTTAAATGGCGCACTAATAGCAATCATTGTTCCGTCATCGGAGATTGCAATAGAATGCCCAAAGCCTGATGTTTTATCAGGAGCAGTAAGTTCCTGAGATCTTTCAAAATGTCCTTGGTTGCTTCTATACACAACTACTTGATTAGCTTTTGCTGCATCGTACAATGCATTAGTAACTAACACTTCTCCCGAAGTAGCAACGTCAAATTCTGAACCAAATTCTAATAACAATTCTTGATCAAGAACTGTAATTGCATCAGTGCTATCATTAAATACAGTTAACCCAGTATTATTCGGAATAAATCCAACATAATCTACTAAATCGTCAGTTGACGTCCAATCAGCAACGTTAAACGACCCAGGTGCTAGGTTAGTCTTTGCTACATACAATATACCTTGTACTTGGTCTACATATACAATATCATCTGTAAAGTAATTTAAGCTTTCGTTAAATGTGCCTTTGAATTTTTTATTCTTAGCATAATCCCAATTGTAAGTTAATCCATTTTCTTCGCCGTTTTTAAGAAAGTACAATCTACCAGGACTATTTTCAATTTGTTCATCTTGAGCATGTATAAATGCTCTGTAAAGATCATTGTTTTTTGTAACCTTAATTTTACTACCTAGTTTAAAGTTTGCTTGTCTTTCAGGAACAGTGTAACTCGAAACTAGATCATATCGACCTAATGCTGCACGGGTATATATTGCATATACACCTTCATTACTCAGTGTACTTCCTGTTCCAGTACTATCTGTAGGTATTTGATAAACTTGCGTCCATTCGTTATTAATAGCAGATGGCTCATTAGCAAGTCGAGGTATACCCGATACGTTACCTTGGGTATATAACCAGTATTCTGCATCTAGTAAATTAGCAGTTGCAGGAAGTGCAATGTCTGCAGAACTTTGGAATACAAACATTTTGCCAATATTTTCACTTTCTAAACCTAAGTTTACATATTGTATTTGCCCTATTGTTCTATCTGCTTGATATGTTGGACTTGGATCGCCGGGTATTAACTTAAATCCTATTTCAGCATTTTGGCCATAATCATTACCATTTGACCAAGTACCAGTAACACCCTTAACATATATTGTTACAGTAAGTCCGTCTCTCTGATAGTAAGTAACTACAGCAGTTGCGCCAGTTGATAAGTCTTCAACAGTTTGTCCAATTTTAGGTTCAAAAGGATTACCAGCTGAATCAAATTTTGTATAATCAAAATGTATATAGCCGTCCCAAATATCATATATTGTGTGTTGTTTGTTAGTAATAACAGTCGACAAACTAATATTTGCAAGATCTTTAACAGGGCCAGCGCCGTATTGCGGTAGCTGGTTAACATATAAGTTTACAGTGTTGCCTTGTACTAGATTATTAATTCTGTATTCACTAGGCGCCCTTACTACAAATAAGTCACTTAAAATTTCACCGTTATTGCCGTATGCTCCAGGAAGTCCTTGAGAACTTAGTACGCCTATATAACTGTTATATGTATTTTGACTGCTAATAGTATCAGTATCATAATCAAGAGCATTATGGAAGAATCTTGCACTGCCGCTGCTATCAGTAACAACATCATAAAATACTAATCCGCGTCCTTGATCTTTATTTGTTGTTGCTGTTGTAGGCGTATAAGGAGTAGTGTCGACATACCAATAGCCGCCAAGCTGCGTTGAAGCATCTACGGAATCAACAGGGCCTTGCTTAACATAGCCTCCAATAAAGTCTCCATCGCTACGGAATAAACTGTCTTCTGTATTGAAATTACCATTAACATCCTTTAAGTAGATTACTGTTTCTGAACCGTCGACATAAACATAATCTACTACACCCGATCCAGTTTCTGTTTGTAGTATATCTCCTACCACAGTTAAATTAGTTGCAGCATTAATATATAATATAACATCAACTTTCTTTTGTATAGTAAGATCTGTTTCTAAAAATGCATCAGTAATTTGAGCAAACTGGCCACCAAATGGTGCTCGAACAGTTAATGGTGCTAAATTTTGATTAGCATATGTAATACTATTCCAAGCTAAGTTTATACTATCATTAACTCCGCTGCCTTCGTATAATGCTTTAGGAGCTCTAATTAATAAGTGGTTAGTAGCTTGGCCGCTAAATGCATACAAATTAGTAATACTATTAATTGCATAGTTACCAACTAATAGCATTGGAATATCAACTGTAGGTACTTCTGCTACACCTAATGCATCAATAATTCCTGCTGTTGAATTAAAGCTATTAAATATAATAGCATCTAATTCTCCGGGTACATCAACTAGTGATTTCCATAGTTGTTGATCTTTAAGAACTATTGAGTTTTTACCGTAATTAGAAGCTTGCTGATAGTTGCCTTTAAACTTAGTTTTAACATTAGAAGCATTAGGCGAACCTACTATTAAAAATTGTGCATCAGGACTTAATGCAACTGTTGCACCAAATCTTTCGCCAGCGTCACCTACTATTAGTGGATCAATTATTTGAGTCTGTAAATAATTAATACTAGAAGTAGCACGACTGTAAATGTAAACCTTGCCATCACCTTGATCAGGAGCGCCAACTGCAAGAACTGTGTTCCTATCGTCAACTGATAATGCAGTACCAAAAGATTCATCAGCTGATAACGACGACTTTGATATTCTTAATGTTTCATCAAATACGTTATCATTTTTAAGCACAGCCCACTGATTAGGTTCTTTAAGACTATCAATCCACACATAATCATTAAGCGCAAGGCTCTTTTGAACAATACTGTTTGCGGCTTCTATATTTGTAGCTCTTACATTACTAAATCGTGTAATAGATCCAATACATTTTTCTACTGCTGTTACAGCAGTATTAGTAGCAAGAGTAATTACATTTTTAGCAACACTAATTACTGTGAAGAATCCTTTAAGATCAACAACCAATCCTGGGCCTGGCGTTGGAGTGTCTGCTATAAATTCACTTAGCCCATGTAGCCCTATTATATCATTAGCTACAATGTCTGTTACGTTTAAATTAAGCGTAATTGTAAATTGTGTTGCACCTGCTGAAACTTCTTGAACTGTATAATCAGTATCAACATGCTTGTATACATTCCAGTCACGGTTGTCATTGCCGACCCAGATATAGGCACCACTGTCTATATCGTCAAAGTTAAAGTCTGCAATATTACTATAATTTGTTGCTACACCTCTAACATCTGCTTGATTAACATAACCTGCATCTCGTACATACGGATCCGAAACGTATTTTTCAGGAAACGGTTTATGATTATAATTAGGAGTTTTTTGATAAACTTCATAAGGAAGAATTCTATAAACTAAATCAGTTTCAAGTCCTGTAGTAGATGTTACAAGATCAATTGGTTGCGGAGTTAATCTAAACTTACTCTCATCAAGTAATAATTCGTATTCAGTAAATCCGTCACTTGCTCCGTACTGCCCATCTTTGATCGCCCACTCTTCGTAGAACTCTAAACTGTCTTTGTTAGAACTACTTAATACATCAAATAATTTTGTTAATGCATTTTTAGTACCCTTATCTTGGATCATACCTTGATAAAATTTATACTGACTTACATCATCATTAATAATGTTTTCAAGATATTGACGTTTCTGATATCCAATTAAATGCTGTGCTACTTTTTGCTGCTCAGTGTCAAAGTTATCTGAGTCTAAGTCATAGAAGTCTGCAAACTGATTAGTTTTATATTCAAAGTTTGCATATAGCCCTGATTCAGGTTTTTCGTCTAATCTATTCCAGTCGCTTGCATTAAATGTTTCAACACCTGATAATTTATTTGCTGCACTGTAGTAAAATTCTTTGTACTTTACTAATGAACCAATTGCATAATCAGTCCAAGATTCCCAGATTGTTACTTTAGCATCATCGTATATGAATCCGGGAACATTCAAACTGCCGTCCCAGTCTTGTGTCAAGTATCCTAATACTTTAATTCTTTCTTGTCTGTATCCAGGTTGAGTATCATATATAATATCACCAAATACTGTTTTGTTATCAATAATTAATACATGTTCTTTTTGTACCAAAGGTAACTTAACAGCAAAAATGCCATCTGCTGTGTTTCTTGGACGTAGAACAAATTCGTTTGGCTGTCTGCCTAATAATGCAAATTCTTCAACTAGTTTATTACCATCCGACTTTAGTAAAGTATATCCGTAAAACCCATCAAAGATGTTATCTACCATAGAATATTCTGTTTTAAATTTAAGTTGTGCAGCAGCAGGACTTAGTGTAATAACACTTCCTTCGCCCCAGTTTTGCGTTGTCCAGAATAAGAATTCATTCACACTATGACGCCAGTTTAATACAACTTTTTCATTTCCATCGAAATAATCAAATACAAATCCTTGATCTTCTAAGTAGGCACCATATCCTAATAAAAAGTCAACAACGTCTTGTATAGTAATAAACAATTTACCGTAATCTGCTTCAAGAACAATATTCTTATTAAATTGTTTTCTAACAAATGCATCTCTGCCGCCAATTAATGGCAATGCCGGTAATTTAGAAAATTTAGTTTCATCAAAACTTGATGTACTTGTATGATTAGTGTTTACTCTATAGTAAGAACCTTGATATTCAACATTAGACCCTTGTACATATAATTTATTACCAGTCCAAACAAGGAACGACTCGCTTATGCCGCCAATGTTAATACTAGGATCACGTTGAGTTGCAATTGCAGCATAATATTTAAAGTTTGCTATTTCTTGGTCATACCCTTTTACAACATATCCATCAGTTCTGCGTTCAATTATTACACCACTATAACTAATTGTTTTAATCGGTGTACTAGAATTTAAAAATACGCTATAGTTTTCATCTGGTACAAATACGTTACCTTTGTTAAGAGGGGTTCTTGAATCTAATATTAACTTAAATTTATCTACATCAGTAAAGCCGGCTAATTTGTAGCCTAATTGGTTATCAATTGTTTTAATATTAGATTTATAAGTATTATATGATTTCAATATATCTGCTGTCATATAACTAGCAATATAGTTTACTAGTCCACTAGTATATACTTGTACTGAATCTTCAGCAGTATTTGGAAATATTATATCTTCTAATTTAATTCTTGTATTAGTTGACTTATAAACTAACTCTCCAGAAACATTTCGAACTTGGTTGATTCTATCAAATCCTGATGCAAATAACATCTGAGGTTTATTAATTGCAAATGCAGTAATAACACTAAACGGAAATTCTGAACTACTACGCCACGCTGCTTCTACAGGAGCGCCGTCACCAAACACAAAGCTTTGGTCAATGTTTTGCGGATTAAAGAAATTAATGTATCCTGAATCCAAAGGAGATAATAAATTACCTTCGCTATCAGTTGGAATATGATTTGTTAATGTAGGACGTTTGTAATTGTTTAATACTTTATATTTTACGCCAGGCTGTCTTAAAATGCCTGCTTCAAGATCTTGCCATAGTAATGAATTTTCTTTAGTATAAGGAGCAGGACCGTATTGCGCTTCCCACCATGTAGGCATAACACTAAGACCTAGCATTTCCCAAGGATGTGTATGAGGACGATCAGTATCAAACGCTTGTTTATATATTTCTCTCCAATAACCAGGCACTGCTGTATCTAATGCATTAGTACTAGAAGTATAGTTAAATGTAAATCTATTAGTTCTTTCAAAGAAATTATGTAATGTATAATCTTGATCAATTAGTTTTGACCATTGAATAAAGTCAGGTAACATTACTTTATCTATTTGCGCTTTAGAAACTTTAGTATTTCTATAGTCGGCGCCAACAAGATTGTGAATGTCTAAAAAGTTTACATCATACTGAACTTTAATATTGTTATATATTCTGCGCTCAAGTTCTAATAACAAGTCATCTCTATAATCACCAAATGCAGCAACTTTACTTCCGTCGTGGCCTTGAATAACACTTCTAGGAATAATAAAGGTATTGTCAACATATATTACTGGTTCAAAGGAAGGATACAATCCTAACTTAGTTGGCGTTGGCGGAATATAACTACCGTTAGTAGTTTCGTATTCGTAAATTTCTATAATATCGTCTTGTTGTTTAGTAACTGTAATTAATGCATAACCTTCACTATTGAAAGTATAGTCTGTTCCATGTATTAATTGTACGCCGTTTTTATAAACTTGCACAGCTTGTCGAGATGCAGTTGTTAAAGTAAAAGGCTTCGATAAAGGAAAAAATAGTTCATCTGGGTCTTCAATTAGCGAAGTAATTATACGAGTTGCGCCAGCCGGAACCATATCACTAAAGAAAAACGGTTGTGTTTTAGTTTTGTTTTTATTAATTGATTCTAGTATAACATCAACATGTGTTTTAATCGAGCCTTGATATTCTAAATCTTCTGCTGCTTGTAAAAATAAACGCTTAAATGTTCCGTACTGCTTACGTGCAAATTTTAAACTCTTAACAACGTTAGCATCGTTATCTAACATGTGATACAACGGTAAGTTCATAGGTGAACTGTGCTGTAAGAATCTACGACCTAGTCCTGTTACATTACCGATATCTCTGAGATTGCTCGTTCCCGGGTATACGCCAGTAAAGGTGTCACTCTGCTCTACAATAGTAGCGACATGATCATTAACTTCGCCTAACGTGAATTGGCTAAGGTTTTCATTTTTAGGATTTCTTTCTAAAGAAGCTGGTATTTCGTAATATCCATTATCATTCTTTGTCGCAGCTGATCTTGTTTTAATTAGAATAACATCGTTAATAGTAAGATCGTTAATAAAGTTAATTATAGCATTATTATTAACATCGCTGTCAAGTGTGTAATCAACATCTTTAAATTGTAATTTATTGTTTAAATATACTCGTGTCCATAGATCTGTTAACAATGCACTATTGTCATATACATCTATCATAAATCCGGAAGTAGTGTTATCAAATACATATTGATTAATTACTAATTGCTCACTAAGTGTTTCTACTTTTTTCCAACCAGATAATGTATCAAACGTATCTAATGTTGAATACTTTCTTAGAAATCCAGTATCTGTATTTTTAGCAAACTCGTTATTGTCAAGAGTATATGTCATCTTATCTTGTAACAAGTTAAAATCAAATACAATGTCACCAGTGTTTGCAATATTTCTATAAGAAATAGGAATACCTATCTCTGTATCAACTGCTCCAGTTCCCGTTTTGTAACTAAAAAGTTTATTTCCAGTAAAGGTCGATGACTGGTATGTAGCAGTATCAGCATACGAATTCCCATTAACATCAAATACATCAAATAATGGTGGTTGGTTTGGTAATAGCTTATCTTGTGATAACTGCCAAGTTGTTCCTGTATAATGTAATAGCTTTCCTCTAAATGTAGTACCGCTTGCTACTAATACTACTTCGTTTGTTTGCGGCAATGTATCTAATTCTGGAACTAAGGTTATTTGTCTGTTAGTTGCAGATCCTGTAGAAAAATTAATAAAATTAACTTTATAAATTCTACCTGATACTAAAATGTCAGTATCTGCTGTAAACAAAATACGCATGCCGTCGGCAAGATCAACTCCGTCTACGTTATATCCTGGCGAACCTTCAATTGTCGAAAATGCATCTTTTGTGAAATTATCTATTACATCAACATCAGTTTTAGCAGTGGTGCCAAAGTTAAATAATTTAATATTTGCTTCAAATTCGATTATTGGTCTTTTTGCTCGCTGTAGTTGATCTACTGCAACAGGCTGATTGTTAGCTGCTGCCGATGCTTCAATTACACTTTTATGGAACCATCTGTTGTATCTACTCCATAAGTTGCCGTCAAGACTTGCGCGGTTAATAACAAAATAATCTTTATTTTCAGGGTAACCAATTGCTTTACTATACGGCAGGCGATCAAAGCCTTGTGCATCAAATGCTACATCAATATCGGATGTAAACGAAGTAGGAACATTTAGTGTTTTCTCGGAAATTAGTCTAATACTATCTCCTACACCTTCTATGTAAAATGAACCAGTTGCATAAGTTGCCGGAATAACTTCTCCAGTAAATTCTACTTTCATTCCATTTGACAACTTAACGCCGTTACTGTCTTGATAAGATTTTTTGCCAATAATTTCTTTGTTAATATCAATAAAAGTAGCTTCACTAATATCTTTAATAATAATAGTACCACTAGCTTCGATGTCATTAGCTGCTACATAATACAATACGTCAGGTGCATCTGCTCCTAATTGGATTGTACTAATACCTTTTTCTAGACCTTGTATGCTAACACCTTCAAGAACAAGTATACTCGAACTATCTAATTCAAAACCTTCTTCTAAAGTTTTCTTTGTTTTAATTGTAAAAGGTAAGTTTGGAGTATCAATGTCGAAGTTATAAGTAATACCTCTATAAAGAGTAATTGTAGGATTCTGTGTTTTGCCATCTGGAGAAAATACGTAAGTTTGATTATCAACATTATCTCCAATACGAACAGTGTATGTACTTTCAACATCAACTGTATTGCCGGATATTCCAATTATTTGTGGACCAGTAGGCAACCAATAGTATTCACGGAAGTTACTAAACTTATCCCAGTCGATGCTAGGGTTCCAAGCGTAATATTCTTGTTCGTTAACTGTGCTGTGATTGTTATTTGACTTATTAAAGTTGTTTAATTGATTTGTAAAATCGTTATAATCTTTATAAAAATTAACATTACCTAATTGGTCTTTAATTACTGCTGACGGTTCTAGTTGATAATTAAATCTGTCAGTACTAACGTCACCAATATAATTGTCAGTAGGATTAAATGCCTTTGCTGTTTGTCTGCCAATATAACCATTTAATTTTTCTACAACACCTGGTTGTATTAATTGATCTAGAGTACTATTTAAAAATTTCTTGTTAGCAGTAGTTCTAAAAAACTTAGGAAGAAACGTTTCACTTTTACGGTTTGATTTTCCGTCTGCCGGCAGTGCTTGCTCGTTTTGATCATTATCGTAAGACATTAGTAAGTAGTTCCTCCACTTTGGATACCAGTATTAGCTGTAGTTGCTGAAGTAACAATTGATCCTTCAGCACTTAATCTTGTTGCTGTAACACTGTCAATTAATTCAACATCTGTTACAGTTGCAGAACTGATAAAGATTTCATCAGCTTCTGACTTTATTTCAAATAAACTTCCAAACGTAGATGTTACTTGACTAGGTACAACTACAAACGTCACTAAGCTTGGAGTTAGTTGTTGCATTACATATGTACTCAGTTCTGTAAAGTAAAAAGATTCACCAAACTCCCAGTTTTCGAGTGCAAAGAATTCGTTAATTGCTGCAATTACTCTAGTTTTAATTTCGTTATCGTTAATAACAACTTCAGGATTTTTTACAATCTTAAATGTTGCTTGTAAATCTGCAGGAGCTTTTTCTCCAAACAGTATCTTATACTTAACAGGATGATATATAATTTCGTCACTAATTGACTTTATATTATTCAGTTTTTGACCATAACTTAAAAACAACTGATCGCTGCTAGGAGCAAGCGGTTTAACTGTTGTTGTGCCATCTAAATATAGTCTAAAGTCGTTATCATAAGACTTTGTTAGCATATAGGTATCAATAATATTACTTACACTAGGATCAATGCGTGTACTTTCGTCAGCTGCGTGAACATAATGAAACTTTAAGTTATTGCGTCCTATTTTGGCTCTATAAAGTTGCGATGTATTAAGATTGCCTGTTAACTTTTCTAATACTTGAAATACTTGTTCTTTAATAAAGTAAAATATTTGACCATCGGCATATATTGATGTACTTCCTAGAAGATCTTTACTAGCTAATACTTGTATACTGCCTGTGCCGTCTGTAAAATTATACAAGCCAGCCGGTGTAGGTATAACTGTAGGCAAGTAACTAAATTCTTCAACGCCGTCAATTGTGGTGGATTTTAAATCAAAAACGTACTTTGTTAAAGAATTAACATCTTCATTTACAATCTCATCAAATAGTTGAGGATTATCAACAACTCCGTCGTCGTCTTCATCAAAGAAACTAACTTGCAATTTACTACTATCTACGTATCCTTCGGCATCTCTGTATTCTTCAACAATTTCCCAATCAAAATCAGTTGTGAAAGGTGTAACACTATCTGGCTTTTGGTTAATATTTAATACAGATATTTTATCTTTAATAATCTTGCCAGTTCTATTATTATAAATCTTATCTGAACTGTCAAAATAGAATCTAATTTCGTCTGCACTTTCAAATACGTATCTACTGCCTCTATAGGTAACTGTGTAAGTCGACCCGTTTGTTTCAAACAATATTAACCAACTAGCATCTAATTGTTGATTAGTTGCATCGCCAGTTTTGCCAATACTAAACGGACTATTAATATTTAGATTATTAGTAGTTACTAAACGCCATTGGCCTAATGTTACATCAAATCTTAAACCAAAGCTATTATACGCAAAAGCTTGATCAATTAATTGTGTTTGTACAGAATCAGTTAACTCAGTTGCAAGTCTCGGAATAACTTGTGTTAGCTTCGACCCTGATGGAATGTTATCATTTAACATAACTGGTCCAGTACCGTCTGCATTAGTTACAGTTCCGTTACCTACAACACTTATTACTTTAGTCCATTTATAGGTAATAGCGTTTGCATGATCTGCTGGGCCATCCATCAAAGCATTATTATTTTTACTCATAAAATGCTTGCCAGCCGGCGCTTCAAACTTTACTAATGTTCCGGATTTTAATAACTTGAGAGTACTAGCTGTAAATGTGCTTAGTTCAGATCGTATTCCGGATGTGTTAGTAAAGTAACCTGTATTTTGATTAGTTAACACAGTTTCACTATTCCAAACTACTCCTAAGTCTCCTACTAAAACTTTAGGAAAACTATTATAATAATAATTCTTAACAGTTGTGTTCTTTAAGATAGGTTCTATTACATTTGCAATAGCACCCTCAATATCTGTTTTTGTAGTAAAACTAAATCTAACTTTAGGCGTTAAAAACTCTTTAGTTAATATACCGTCAATACCGAATAAATTAGTTTTAGAATATTTTCCAGTTGCATCAACTAAGTCTAAATAACGACTAATGCCACTTGCTGTTCTATTAACACTTTTTACTTTAATAATCTCTTGACTAATTGATAACGGAGCAACTTGATAATCTTCAGCTGTAATCATTCTATTTTGTGTATAATATGTTGCCGGAGCATTGCGTTTAATACTTGCACTTGATTCGCTTGTACTTGCATTGTCAACTGTATACTTCAGTGAAAATACCATTGTCAACTGTTCTGATTTACCTGTTCTACTAACATACGGTATATTAATACTAACGCCGCGCATGTCACTAGGCTCAATTACAATTCTTTGATTCTTACTTGCTCTGTAATAAGTTCTAAATGATCCCTGAGGTAAGTTACCAAAGGTGCCATCTGAAAATATTAAACTAATTCTATCATTTGCTCGTGTTAATACACTATAAATATTTCTAATGCTTTTACTCAAACTATTGTAAATTACATTATTACCTTCAACTGCGTCAACTTTTGACCATAATTCTTCTTCAAGTCCATAGTCATCAACTTTGTAAAGCCATACATCTGAATTGTTAACATTCGTTGCATCAATTGCAACTACTTGGTTAGTACTCGGTGACGTAACACTAAACGTTCCTTGATCAAGTGTGCCTTGTCTAAAATGGCAAAAATAACCAGTGTTAGAACTAGCCGGTCCTTTGCCGTCATTTCTATATAAAAATGCAAAGTTATTACCCGGAAAAGGTGCTTCTTCTTTAATTTCACTATTATCTATATCAGTTGAAACTATTTCAAATCTGCTTGTACTGCCGCTAATAGTCTTAGTAAAACCAAAGACCGGAACGTCGGAATTAGTACTGTTTAAACGATATTGTTCTGTTGGAATACTACCAACAGTTTCTTTCTTAGCAGGGCGGCCAATATTATTGTTTACTGGGAGAGCTCCGTTTAATAATTTTGTAAACTGTTCTTGCCAATCAGGATTACTTGGATCATTCCAAATAATTGTTTGATTAGATAAATTTAAATTATTTGAATCTCTAATAGATTCAGTTGTTTTTAAACTTTCAATTTTAAGTAAACCGTTAGATGCTTGATTACGCTTTGGGTTATAAGACAAGGTACGAGCAAGGCGGAGAACTGATTCTCTACGTTCTGCAAGTTCTAAAAAGTTTTCTCTAGCGTTCAAATCAGTACGGAATGCAATGTTTTGTCCTAGGAAAGCAATTAGGTCTATAAGTGCAAGGTACTCTGAACTTTCAATGTAGTCATTGAAATCTTCTGGATAATTTTGTCGAATATAATTGATCATTGTTCGACGTAAATTGTCGAAATCGTATGATTTAAAATCAGCGTTTCTATAACTCTGATAGATACGCTTCCAGTCTTCTGCTACTAGCAGTCTATTTTGTCTGTCTGTACTTGACATCAGTTGCTTTCCTCTTAACTATACAGTATTTATTCAAATGAATAAACTGCGTATATAATTATCCGGCTAACAAACCGTTATTCTGATCGAAGGTTAATTGCATGTTTTCTGCAATATTATATGGTAAAAACACGAGAGTACAATCAATTTGTAGGCCACTTTCATACTGATCAACTGTTACGCTTGTAACAGTAACTCTAGGATCGTAATTAATGATATTTCCTACATTTTCTGTAATCACTTGTTTTAAATTTTCAGTTAACGGCTCATAAAGTATATCCCAAATAATTGTACCAAAATTAGGATTGCTAAGAAGCTCTCCTTGTCTAATATGAAAGTGATTAATTATATCTTGTTTTACGAGCTGTATATCGTATAACTGAAATCCGGTAGTGTCCGGATTTACTGTTGAAAAGCCTTTATAAGTTTTTTCACCTATGCCATAATCAGGGCGTGTATTACCTTTTACAGTAATTTCTTTATAAAGTTTCTTCTCTAATGTGCTCATACTGTATTTACCTCTTATCGTGCGCCGCTATTTGGCGTTGTTAAAGTTGCTGTTCCGCCAGTTCCTACTGATGATCCTGGTCCTGAATATGCCGGTGCAGTATTTGTGCTTGTGTCTGTTCCGCCAGTTCCTACTGATGATCCTGGTCCTGAATATGCCGGAGCAGTATTTGTGCTTGTTAACGTAGCATCGGTGTTAGTCGCTGCTGGTGCTTCTGTAGCTACCGGTTCATCACTTACGCATTTTCCAAATGTGTCTGAACTTGTTTCATCAGCTGCTGTTGCTTCAGTGGCGTTTGCTGTTCCTGCTGCAACAGCAGCTGGATCATTGTTAGTTTTAGCCGATGTATGTTCTGCAGGATTTTTGTTTTCGGCACCGGTGTACGGAGCTGCTAACGGCACTCTAGTAGGAACTTGTGCAGCATCAGCAGCGGCAGCGGCTGCGCCACCGCTATTCATATTAATAGTTCCTGCTGTTTCTCTGTGCCCAGAACTTACAATGTTACTTGTTCCACTACACGTTAATTTTCCGTCAGCGCCGCATAGAACATTCCAATTTGCGCCAGTCTGTGTTGACATTGTATTTGCAGCTTTCATGTTAATGTTGCCGCCAGCTTCAAAGTTTATATTTCGATCTGCTTTAAAGTTAAAGTCTGCTCCGGTATGCATACTAATACTATCTTCTGCATAAATGTCAATTTTACCATTTGCAGTCATTTCAATCCAACTTTTGCCGCTGCCGTGAGCAATATAAATTAAATCTTCACTGTTGTGTAAAAGTATTTGATGGCCAGTTCTAGTTCTAATTCTAAAAAGTTCACTTGCCGGAATTGTTGGATCACCGCCGTCTGCTAATGTTGCATACTTGCTGGGAGTTTCGCTTGCTTTTCCTACTCTAAATAAACTAGCGTCACCGTCGTCCATTACTATAGACGAACCTGTTAATCTAGATGCAGGCATTTCAATTTGACTGCCTGTCGCGCCAGTAGAAACTTTTGGTGCGCCGGGTCGTCTATCTAGTGGCCCTGGGCTGCTCCACCCAAATACCATACTAGGCACTTCTCGCCTAGCACTTGATGAAGTTGTTCCGCGAATTTGATCAGTTAGTAAACCATTAGTAGTTAGTACGTTTACTGCATCAGTATTAACTGGTTTTATAAACTGTGTAGGATTATTTCCTACAGCTTCTTCTGTACGTTTATTATATTCTCCAACAGGTACTATCTTAGACTGGTCTTCATTATTATACGAAGTACTGGCATTACCCGGTACCATAAAGTTCATATATTGATCTTGTATGCAGCCTATCCAATAACCGTTTCCTTTATTACCTTCGGCGAATATTACAAGAACCTTAGTTCCAATATCCGGAGGAACTGCCCAAAAGCCATAACTTTTTTGTGTGTAAGCAAATGTATCGTTTTCTCCTGTGCCAGCATACGGTGTAACTCCATAAAACGGACTTAGATAACTAACCGGAACTACTTCTCCGGCTGCATTTGGAATATTACCTTCTGTTGTGGTTTTTAGAAGTTCAACTTCAATTCTTCCCATGTACTCGGTATCTAAGTGATTCCGCACAATTGCCACATACGGGCCCGGACCGTCAAAGCTACTAACTTTTGCTTGTTCTTCGCTACCTCTTGAACCTGTGTTAGCTGTCATTATGATACATTCCCTTTAGGTTTAAAATTACTTGCTAGCCGACTAGTTGCTTGTCCGACAATATCACCGACTTTTTCGCCAGCAGCTTCTTTAGCAGCCCCTAAAGGATCAGATACTATTCCGGCAATATTACCAATAGACTGTACTAGCTGATTAGGATCACCATTTATTATATTATTAAAAGTTCCTGCAAGTTGCGCTGCTGGATTCTCTAAGTTTAACGCTCCGAGACTAATCGAACCAGGTCCTGATGTTTCTTGTTTAGGACGACGCATTGTTTGTAAAATTTGTGTAAACTGGCCACCACTAAATTTATTACTAACAAATAGTACTTGGTACAATCCACTAAATTGCGCTACAGGAGCAGTTCCGCCTGACGGAAATTCCATCCAAGTCTGACCGTAGTCTAACGGCGTTCTAAAGTTTAACTCAATATCAACTTCTCCGTTTAAGTATTCCATTGTGCCATCTGAATTAATATTTAATGTGCCAGGCACAGTAAGTGCATTATAATTGCCCATGCCGCTGTCGGCAATATAGTACGGATCGCCTAGGATTTCTAAATCAACTGCAATTAAATCAACCGGACTATTCATTAGTGCTTCATTAAAGTCTTTTGCTATTTGTGATTCAGGAGAAATTGCAAGGCCGCCGACGTCTGTTCTATTTGCAGTTGGAACTTTAGATTGTACTTTTGATAGTGTGCCAGCTGCTGTGTTAGGTTCTGATTTGCCTGGCACTCCACTAGTATTACCGCTTGTTATATCTCCAGTTACTGCTGATAACGAGTCTTTTGATAGTTGGCCATTATCTCCGTTAATCGACGCAAAGAAAGCTGCATCAAATTTTATATCAAAGTTAAGAATATCTTTATTTTCTCCAGTATAGATATAATTATATTCTTTTATTGCTTGATATGTTAATTGACGTATTCCAGTTGTTTGATCAGTACTGCCTTGGAAATGACTTTTATGTACTAGATACGGTACTACTCTGTATACAAACACTCTAGCAGGAGAACCAGTGCGGCCGTTACTTTCTATAGAATCGTCTGAATTAAACACTTGCGTTTGAATTCTAAACCATTCTATCATTCCGTTACCATCTTCTGGTTTAGTTGCAACATCTCGCCCATAGCCGCTTCTAATAATAATTTCTTCAATTACGTTTTGTATTTTTTTACCGGACGAAACTGTACTAGATCTAACATCAGCAGATCTATTAATACGGCAAACATCAATTTCTCCAGCAGTATTTTCACTTTCAGAGTTTGCAGCCTGAGCCATTGGCTGTGTTCCTGCATCTAATTGGCTTTTAACAATTAGAGATTTACCAATTTTATTAGTAAACTCTAACTTTTCAGCATATTCTCTAATATCTTCCCCTAGACTGGACCTTTTTAAAGAAATACCATCAGCATTTTTAAGTCGTTCTGCATAGTCAGTAGGAACTTTGCCAGTTGCGTCCCCTGTTTCGCTAACATAGTATGCCGTAACTTCTTCTTCAGTAAATTCTCTAGTGGTTGCACTATCGTCTTCTTGTTCTGGTTGACCTTGCATAAACTGTTGAGATTCAGCAGCTGACGAATCAGCAGTAGGAAACATAATTATGTACTGATCTGCTTTACCTACTTGACCCGCTTCTTCTTGTGCTAGCTGTCTTTCGTTTAAAAACCGCGTAAAACTATTTGCGCCAGTTTGTAACATTTCAGTAACAGTTGCACCTGAGAATGTTATGTCACTATGCGTAGATTGCGTTTCATCTGTGAGAGCAATCTCTTGGTAAGGTATTGCTTGTACAGCATATTGGCTTCCGCCTTCAGTTACTTCAAATTGTATGTCAACAAGCTTTAATGGAAACATTCTACGCAAGTTACTTGCATGAACATAATTTCCAGCATCGTCATAACCTTTAAATTCAACAGTTAATAAATACGGTGCTTCAATGTAGTTAGAAGACGGGCCTCTTGCGTTTTTTGCTGCAACTTGTAAGGATTGTAAAAATAATCCCATACTATAAGGTTCAGTAACAGTAAAATCTATACTAGTAGCATTAGTTGAGCGTGATTTTGGATTAGGTGCAATTATTGTTTCAATATTAACATCGTCAATAAAGTATTCAGTCTTGCCGCCACGATCGTACAATGTTGACGCACCGTTAGTTTGACCTCCACCACTACGTAAAATAACTACTCCAGGATCTTTTCGTCTATAAGTTAAATCTGGAAAACTTAATTCGTAATCACTTAGACATCCTAATGTAAATATATAATTGAAACTAGCATACTGTTCTAATGGATTTGGTAATTTGCCAGATCCAGATGTTCCGAAACCGTTGCCAAATGCTGCTCCTAAAAAGCCTCCTAAGCCGCCTTTAAGATTGTCGACCAAACTAGCACCTATACCATTTGCAATATTGCCAACAATACTCTCTCCGGCTGATGGTCCTGTAATTCCGTTGAGGCTGGCTGCTAGATCAACAGTTGCACCTAACTTTTCTTGTGTAGATCCTATTATACTATCAAACGTGTCGCCTACTGATATGTTAGCACTGTTACCCATTTATATTCCTAATACTCTAGTTAATGCTGCGCCTTTTGGCACGTATATTTGAATGCCTGCTTCTAAATCAAATATAGGATCTTTAATAATTTCCATATTGCGCTGAGCAAATACCCACCATAAGTTTTTGTCGCCGTACAAATCAAATGCTAATAAGTCGGGCCTATGTGTATATTGCACTTGAACTGTGTACAGTACATCGTCTGTTTCTGCAGGTATAGGACGAATTTTTAATACGTCTAAATATTGGCCGTTATTAATTTGTGTGTTAAACCAAGGACTTGTTCCGATATAATTTGCCATTAAATAAATCCTGGTCCGTTGCCTTTGGCATAATCGCCGCTGACAAACTTATCTAAGCTAAATGACTGCACAGCCCGTCTGCTGTAAGTAGGCATTAGCTGAACTGAAACTGTTGATCTCGTAGGAGCCCAAGTATTAAGTTCTCCTGGAATATGAATATAATCAACATCCATAGGTAAGTCTACTGTGAAGTTAACTACTACACATGGTACATTTTTAAATACAAAATCACCATAACCGTTAAGTTGTATTACTGGAGGCGGAGATCCTTGATTACTTGTACTTCCATATGCCATTTTTGTAACTGATCTTAAATAATGAATTACTGCAACCCAATATGCTCCTTCAGCTTCGTTTTCGATTATAAAGTCTCCAATAATATTAATGTTATCTGGTTGACTGTTTTGATATGCCGGAAATGGATAGTTACTATGGGTAGGTTTTATAGAACTATAGTTAGCACTATGCGACATAACAATCTGCGGAGTGTAAGGAAATACTAAGCCGTTTGTTTTACCTAATAAGCCTGACAATGTTTTAGATAGGCCAAGTGTCGGAGGAAGCGAAAGTTTAACACGCCAATCATCGTCGTCTGCACCTTTCCACGATACGTCTGCAAAGCCGCTGCCGCCAGGCATACCAAATGACGGTAGTCCTCCTCCACGTAGTAAGCTCATAAAATTGTCAGCAGTAAATATATCTTCAGCAATTCCACTAATACCGTTGCCAATTGCCCCTGCTGCACTTTCAACAAACCTTCCGGCCCCTTGTAGTAAATTACTAACTGCACTCTGACCTGGAGCTTTTGAATTTCGAGCTTGGGATTGGCTCGATGTACCAATGTCGCCGCCCGGATTGTAATTTGGCATATTATTTGTCTCCTATATACATTATTTAGTTGACTTTTTAATGTATGTATATTATAATAAAGAGAATAGGAGAACTCATGGCTAGAAAAATTAATTATCTAAACAATAAAGATATACTTAAAGAAATACATAAATCAAAAAGCACGTTCTGTAGCTTTGTAGCTGATTCTGATCATCAATTTGACATCATTTTGCCAAGTATTGATAAGATAAACATTAGAACAGTTGCAGAAGCAAAGCGAGCTCAAGCTAAACGATTACAACACGAAGACTTCGATGCACGTAAGCTAGCAGGTGAAAAAATTAAACTTGCAGAATGCGAAATCGACTATAGGAAGATTAAAAAGACGGACTTAGTATTTCGTATTATGACGTTTGATCACGTACCGGACGAACCCGGGCGTAAAAAGACACCAAAAACAGTTGCAGACCACAAAGTTAAGCTAAACTTTCCTCCATATCAGCATTATAGATTTAGTGAAGAAGACGACTTAATGTGTGTAGGCAAGTCGCATTGGACAGGCGGTATGGATAATGGCAACTTTGACTTAAAAGGTGGTAAAGCTACTAACAAACTTGCTATGATGTGGATGAAACTATGTGATCGCTATGCCACTCGTGGTAATGTACGCGGATACACTTACAATGACGAAATGCGGGGCCAAGCTATACTACAATTAGCACAAATCGGCTTACAATTTGACGAATCTAAGTCTGCTAATCCGTTTGCTTACTATACAGCAGCAGTTACTAACAGTTTTGTTCGTGTTATCAATATCGAAAAACGTGCGCAGAACATTCGTGATGATATTCTCGAAATGAATGATATGAATCCTAGCTCTACACGCCAGTCAGCAGGAGATTGGGAAGCACAAGAGCGTAGAGAAAAAATAGCACAAGCTAAACTTGCAAAATAACCTCTTGCTGTTTAACGCACGATGTGCTATACTAGTAAACAATATAACATAGGAAATTAACTTTGTTTAAAAAAGCCGCAGTATTTACAGACATACACCTTGGTTTAAAAGGTAATAGTAAAGTTCACAATCAAGACTGTGAAGACTTTATTGACTGGTATATTCAGCAAGCAAAAGATAACGGTTGTGAAACTGGTATCTTTTGCGGTGACTGGCATCATAATCGAAACAGTTTAAATCTTACAACTATGGATGCTACTATCCGTTGTATG
>TARA_B110000090_G_scaffold209142_1_pt1 | contig 31105 bp, 24 predicted proteins | sample TARA_B110000090 | Tara Oceans TARA_B110000090 (sample SAMEA4397239) | marine metagenome | biome: Polar Biome; feature: [SRF] surface water layer (ENVO:00010504); material: water (ENVO:00002006), including particulate matter (ENVO:01000060) such as... | depth 5 m
AAGTTTTATTACAGATAGAAACTGCTTCGCTTAAAAAACAAGGAGAAGAAATAACCCCTGAAAAAGAACAAGAAATATTAAAAACGATTGAAGAACGCTATGATAAGCAAACTTCGCCTTATTATGCTGCAGCTAGAATCTGGACAGATGCAATTATTGATCCATTGAAAACTAGAACTTGGTTGAGTATGGGTATTGAAGCGGCAGATAATGCGCCAATTGAAAAACAATTTAATATGGGAGTAATACAAGTATAATTGCTAGTTAAAATTTAAAACATATCATTTAGAAATGGGAAGAGCATTTGAATTAAGAAAAGGGCGTAAAATGAAACGTTGGTCAGCAATGGCAAAAACGTTTACAAGAATAGGTAAAGATATTGTGATGGCTGTAAAAGAAGGAGGTCCAAATCCTGATGCTAATTCACGTTTAAGAGCCGTTATTCAAAACGCAAAGGCAGCCAACATGCCTAAAGAAAATGTAGAACGAGCCCTTAAAAAGGCTTCTGATAAAGATACTGCAAACTATAAAGAAGTTTTATTTGAAGGCTATGCACCTCACGGAATTGCACTTCTAGTTGAAACTGCAACTGATAATAATAACAGAACTGTTGCCAATGTCCGTTCTGCTTTTAATAAATGTGATGGGAATTTTGGGACTTCAGGGTCTGTGATTTTTATGTTTGATCATACATGTACTTTTACGATTAAAAAAGAAGATATTACAATAGATTTAGAAGAACTGGAATTAGAATTGATAGACTTTGATGTTGAAGAAGTTTTTGATGATGAAGAAGGAATTATTGTCTATGCTCCTTTTGAGCAATTTGGTGCAATACAATCTTTCTTTGAAAATGAAAATGTCGAAATTTTATCTTCAGGATTCGATCGAATTCCAACAACCACAACCAAACTATCTGAAGAACAACAAGTAGATGTAGATAAACTATTAGAAAAATTGGACGAAGATGAAGATGTACAAAATGTATATCATTCTATGGAAATGTAATCTTTAAAAAAACATGTTTGTTTAAATCTAAATTCAAACAGCCATCACACCTCTTGATCCTTTTGATTTTGGCTGGAGAAGCAGTATTTATTTTACCATTTGTACTTGCTCGAATTTTTAGACCTACATTTTTAGAAGTATTTGCAATTAACAATTTAGAATTAGGAACATGCTTCTCTATTTACGGGGTTATTGCCTTTTTTTCATACTTATTTGGAGGCCCACTTGCTGATAAATATCACCCAAGATATTTAATGTCAATTGCATTGATATTAACAGCTCTTGGAGGAGTATTCCTATCAACCTTTCCAGAATATAACCAACTAAAAATCTTATTTGGATATTGGGGATTAACAACTATCCTTTTATTTTGGGCTGCAATGATTAAAGCAACTAGAATTTGGGGCGGAAATCAGAATCAAGGTTTAGCCTTTGGGTTTTTAGATGGCGGACGAGGATTAGTTGCCGCTGGATTTGGCTCTCTTGGAGTTTTTATTTTTTCTTTTCTAATTTCAGATATTTCTCAAACCTCTTTACTTGAACGCAAAGACGCATTTAGATATGTAATTTTAGTTTCATCAGTAATTGTAGGATTTATAGGCTTATTGGTGTTTTATTTTTTGAAAAAATTAAAAATTAACACTGAAGGATCTTCTTCAAAAAAAAATTCTATAACTAAAAAAGATTTTAAAAAAGTAGTAAAAATTCCTTCTGTATGGCTCCTAATGATAATTATTTTATGTGCTTACTTTGGATATAAAACAACAGATGTCTTTAGTTTATATGCAAAAGATGTTATGGGATTTGATGATATAGAATCAGCAAAAGTTGGAACTTCATTACTTTATTTAAGACCCATTATTGGAGTCATTATTGGATTACTCGCAGATAGAACAAGAGCATCCTTATGGCTTATTATTGGTTTTTTTTTAACATTAATAACAAGTGTGATTTTTGCCACTGGAATTTTAAATGAACAGATGTTCTTACTATTTACACTTTCAATCGTATTAATGGCTATAGGTGTATACTCAGCTAGAGTTTTATATTTTGCTGCTATGGAAGAAAGTAATATTCCTATTGAATTAACTGGAACTGCCGTTGGTCTTCTTTCTATTATTGGTTACACGCCAGATATTTTTGCTGGACCAATAATAGGTGTTCTTCTTGACAGTTCCCCTGGAGAATTAGGACATCAACATGTATTTATGGTTCTGGCTGGCTTTACACTTATTGGATTGATTACTTCAATTTTATTATTCCGTCTCTCTAAAAAAAGAATCTTAGAAAAGTAATTCCAATGTCTTTTTTCGCTGGATTTTCTTTGTTTCTGTTTCTATAAACTTTGATAGATAAAAAATTTCTTTAGGAGTCTCATATTTAGATAAGTTAGCTACAGAAGAAAAATCAACATTTTTCTCTTCACCTTCTATAACCAAAACAACTTTTTCACCTAACGTATCATCAGGAAGTGAACTGATAAAGAAGCGTTGAGAAATAATATCAGAGAGTTTTTGTTCTATTTGTTCTGGAATTAATTTTACTCCTCCAGAATTAATAATTGAGTCAACTCTTCCGAGCCATTCAAACTCATTATCTGATTTGATATTAACAATATCATTCGTCACAATTACACTGTCAGAAACCAATGGAGCATCTATCACCAAACAGTCTCTTGAGTCTGTTGAAATAGAAATATTCGGTAGGGCTTTATAAACACTTCGACTTCGCTCAGTGTCCAATAGAAAATGATTTAATCTCTTCAAGGCAATATGCGTAACAGTTTCTGTCATACCATAAGTCGAAAAAACCTCTATTGCAAGGTTCTCCAATTTAGATTCTAAACCTTTTGATACAACACCTCCTCCAATAATCAACTTCTTTATTTTATGCAAATAACCCATTGAATTAAACACTTGCAAAGGAACCATTGCAGAGAAATCATATACTTTTTCAATATTGCTTAATGGGTTTGAAGATGGAGAAACCACATCTAATTCCCATCCTAAAACCAATGCTCTTATCAACATCATTTTACCAGCAATATATTCAGGATTCAAACACATTAATGCAGTAGTCTTTTCTTTCAAATCAAAAAATTCTCCTGTTGCTATTGCTGAGTTTATGAAAAACTCTTTTTTGATCTCTATAATTCTTGGAACTCCTGTAGATCCCGAAGTTTGAACTTTAACAATAATTGCATCTGATAAAAATTCTGATAAAAAAACGAAAATTGGTTTAGAAATAGACTCTGAATAGTCTAACAACTCTTCTTTATTAAGAAAAGAAAATCCATTAAGTTGAAAATTTTTATGAATAGAAGATTGCATCTTACAAATTAACAAAATTGGCATAACAATTGTTTAATAAATAATCACAAAGGTAGATTTAAGCCTTAAAATTTTCTTAAATCACGTTTATAAAATAGGTAAACCTCATATTATACAATATATTTGAAACGTTATAACAAAAACAATTGAATGAAAAAGATTCTTATCCTATTTCTATTTTTCACACAACTAGTATCTGCACAAAAAGCTGTAGATTTTGAGTCAGAAGATTACTACTATATAAAAAGAAGTCAGCATTTAAAAATCACTTTAAATAAAGAAAAGTTTAGCATCGTTAATGATGTATTTGAAAGAGCAAAATACAACACTGCAAATAAATTATATTTCGCTAATGATCTTATCCATTTTGATAGTTTTACTGATATTGAAGATATTGATGCTTATACTGAAAATTCAAATAATAAAATTAAAGTTGATCATTTTGAAACTAAAGATCAATTTGGAGGAAGTGTATTTTTTAGTGACCAACAAACTATCAATTTTGTTTTTCCTGCCGTTACTAAAGATGCAACAACTACATTAAAATATAAAGAATTAATAAAAGACCCACACTTTTTAGGTTCTTTTAGGTTTGGTTCATATGTACCAACAAAAGAAGCTATTTATTCGGTAGAAGTCCCTAAAAATGTGGAGTTAGGTTATAAAACTTTTAATCTTGATCAAATTGATTTGACATTTGAAAAAACTGAAACGAAAAAAACGACTATCTACACATGGAAAGCAACAAATATTGGTGATTTCAGAAAAGATGAAGCAAGTCTATCTATTTTAAAATACTTACCTCATATCATTGTTCACATAAAAAATTACGAGATAAAAAAAGAAATAAAACCAATACTAAATGATGTTACAGATTTATATTCTTGGTATGTTTCATTAAAAAATCAAATTGACAAATCTAACTTAGAAGAAGTTTTTAGTATTGCAGATGACTTAACAAAAGATTTAAAAACTGATGCAGAAAAAACAAGAGTTATATTTAATTGGGTTCAAGACAACATCACATATGTAGCGTTTGAAGATGGTTTGGGAGGTTTTATACCAAGAGGTGCTGCAAGTGTGTGTAATAAAAGGTATGGAGACTGTAAAGACATGGCAAACATACTCTTTGAAATGTTAAACAAAGTTGGTATTAAGGCGTATCATACATGGATTGGCACAAGAGACAGACCGTATTCTTATTACGAAGTTCCTACACCAATTGTTGACAACCATATGATTGCTAGTGTTGAAATTAATGGCGAAATTATCTTTTTAGATGCTACGGATAGTTATGTCCCTTACGGAATGCCAAGTTCTTTCATACAGGGAAAAGAGGCGTTGATTGGTCTTTCTGATAAAGAATATAAAATAATTAAAGTACCTGAACAACTAAAAGAAAAAAATACATCAATAATTAAAACTACAATTTCACTAAAAGACAATTCTATTAATGCCGCTGAAACAAGAACAATGAAAGGCTATGAAATGGTTGATTTTATATATGATGTGAAGTTTAGCAAAAAAGATAAAACTGCTGAAGAATACTTAAATAACAAATACAAAATTGGGAATAACAAGACAACTTATAATAATATTAATTTAGGAGATTTATCTACAAAAAATGAATCTTACGCAATTAATTATGATTTGGAAATTAATAATTATGCAAAAAGAATAGGTTCAAAAATTTATTTAAATTTAAATATTGAAAAGCCTCTTTCAAAGGGAATAATTTTGAAAGAAAATCAACGTTTTGGTAAAAAAATAGACCATAAATATGTAAGAGATTATATTACAACTTTTATGATACCTAAAGGCTATACATTAAAATCATTTCCAGAAAATATAATAAACGAACAAGAGAAATATGGATATTCAATTAAATTTCATAAAAAAGACAATCAATTAATTGCTTCAAAAAGAATTTATATGAATATATTATCGCTTGAAAATCATGAATTTGATGAGTACAATTTATTCATTAAAAGTTTAATAAAGGCATACAAAAAAAGTATTATTTTAGAAAAGATTAAATAAACCCTTAGTTTAAAACAATATGAAACGAGCATGTTAAAATCTTTATCACCCAAGAGAATGATTAATAGCGAACAGCATGTGACCTTTGAAAATAATAAATGTAAACACATGAAAAAAATAATTTCAATTATAGTATTATTAATATCAACTCAATCTTTTTCACAGTACTACAAAACGTATGATTGGGAAACTTCACCTAAACTACATGAACTTACAATTGATGAATTAAATGAATCATCAATTGCAATTTTAAAGAAGAATATTGTTGAGTTTAAACAATCTGAAATTACAAATAATATCAGTGTTTACGAAACTACACATAATATAATTCGAGTAAATGATGATAAAGGAATCTCTAGGCATAATCAGGTTTACATACCCATGCATAGGGTCAAAAAGATAAAAGGCATCAAAGCAAGAACAATTACTAAAGATGGTGAAATTACTAATCTTGATGAAAATAATATTAAGAAAATTGAGAATGTAGATGAATATGGAGACTTTCAAATTTTCGCCATAGAAGGTGCAGAAAACGGTTCTGAAATTGAAGTGTTGTATACACTGGAAAAAGAATTCTCTCCTTTTGGGAATGAACTTTTACAACAAGATTACCCGATAAAAAGATGCGAAATGGTTTTTATAACAAATGGTTTAACTGGTAATATAAAAACATATAATACAGATCAAAATTTTGAAAGAACATACTTAGAAAATAATTTGATTGAAGAATTAGTTTTAACTGATATTCCAAAAATTATTGAAGAAGATTATGCAACTCCAGATGCTAATAAAATTTACGCTTCTTATCAATGTTTTGGAAATCCAAATTTAACTCAAGATGATATTTGGAATTCTACAATAAAAAATATCGGTTCTGATTTTTTCCCAGATGTAATAAATGAGACTGTAGTAGAAGAAACAAAAAACGCTATAATGAAAAATAAAGCATCAGATATTAGCGAATTTGAAAAAGCAAGCCTTTTGGAAAATTATATAAAAAGTAATTTTACTGTTATAGAAAATAGAAATCCACAGTTAGAAGACATTGATTATATCTTAAAAAATAAATCTGCTAGTGACTTTGGTATATTAAAGGCGTATGCACATTTCTTAAACGCATTGGTAATAGAATATCAAATTGTAGTTACAGCAAGTAGATTTGAACATAAATTAGATCCTAATTTCTACAACCCTACTGCATTAAGAGAGTTTTTGATATATCTTCCAAACATAAGACAATATATATCTCCAAATAGAATTGACTATCGATTAAGTGAAGCACCCTCAAGTATTTTAGGGAATAACGGTGTTTTTATAAATGAAAAATTAGAATATTATTTTGCTAAAATTTCTCAATACGATCCAAATTACAGTCGGATAAAAAGAGTAATGGATATTTCTTTTTCTGATGATTTTGACAAAGTAACAGTCGAGGAATACCAAGAATATTTGGGACATTGGGGAATTCAAAATAGGGCTTTTATGGCCTTAACTACAGGTGAACAAAAAGCTGGGTTTGAAGATTATCTAACAGGTTCTGGAATTGAAGATAAAAATGTAACTAAACTTGAACTCGAAAATACTGAGATGAACCAGACCGAGTATAACCTACCATATATTGTTAAAAGTACTATTGAGTCATCTGCAATGTTAGAAGAAGCAGGAGAAAGTTATATTTTTCAAGTTGGAAAAATTATAGGTATTCAAAGTGAACTATATCAAGAAAAAGATAGAATCCATCCTATTGAAATGCAATATCCAAACCAGTATAATTACACGATTACAGTAACTATTCCTAAAGGATATGAATTAGAGGGTTTAGAATCTTTAGTGATTAACAAAAAACTGGAAGTAGATAATGAAATTTTATGTAAATGGGATTCTAACTATACAATTAATGATGAAAAATTAGTTATTACAATAGAAGAATCATACTATGTAAATGAGTATCCAAAAGAATATTACAAAGGGTTTAGAGAAGTAATTAATGCTGCTTCCGACTTTAATAAAGCCGCCATTTTATTTACTGAAAAATAAAAAAAAGCCGAACAATATGTTCGGCTTTTGTTATTATATATTTTCAATAACTGGTTCTTCTACTTTACCAGTCAATCTTTCTTTCCAATTATTCCACTTGTATTTCCTAGCCATAATTAATAGAAAAATAGGATAAATAATTAATATCGGAATTAAAACATCTACACCAACTAGTGGTTCAGAAATATCTTTTAAAACAGAGTTTGTTTGAAATGCGGTCCAATCTGCAGTTACAAGCATTGCACCTATTAAATTATTTCCCGCATGAAATCCTAATGCCAATTCCATTCCTTCATCCATCAATGTTATAATACCTAAGAACAATCCTGTTCCGATATAATATATCATTATTATTGGTCCTAATTTATCAACTTCAGGGTTTCCTAAATGTAAAAGACCAAATGTTACTGACGTTAGTATTAAAGGTAACCATTTATTCTTAGCCATTATTCCTATTCCTTGCATCAAATACCCTCTAAATACATATTCTTCCATACTTGTTTGAAGAGGTATTAATAAAATTGCAATTACCGCCATAATTAAAAAAGGAACGGTATCAAACTGTACAACATAATCTTCTGAATTTGAATAATAATCTATTCCAGTTAAGCAAATTGTTGTAATTGCAATCAACCCGAAACCAAACCAAAATCGCTTCCAATCAATTTTACTTCTAGAAGTCGTTACACTTTTAATTGATTGTTTATGCAAATATTTTACTGCAATAAAAACTCCAATTAATCCAAAAGCAAACATAAGTAACATTAAAAATAATGTTGTGTTTGAATCAAATACTTTCATTAGACCTGCCGTATCTAAACCTTGCAATTGATCAAAATCACCATCTTTAGAAAGTTTAAAAACTATTGATCCCATAAATGGAATTGCTCCAATAATTTGCCAGAAAATAAAAATTATTAAAGTTCCTACTAAATATCTCCACCATTCATAATGACCTTTAAATGCTTGTTGAATAAAATTCATTTATATTATTTTTAAAAATTAATATTCCATTTCTTAGAAGCATTGTATTGTATACTTCCACCTATCACCTCTAACGGACTTTCAATATTGTTGGTAAACAAACTTCCTGTTCCTAGCCCTTGTGGCAAAGATACACCTAATTCATAGGTATATTGCGCAATTGCATTCAATCCTACATTACTTTCTAGTGCTGATGTTATCCACCAAGCAATATTGTGGCTCTTTGATAAATTAATCCATTCATTGCAACCATTTATTCCACCAACCAAACTCGGTTTTAAAATAATAAACTGAGGATTAACTGTTAGTAGTAATTCCTCTTTTTTTGTTACATCAAATATTCCAATTAGTTCTTCGTCTAGTGCAATTGATAAAGGGGTTTCTTCACACAATCGTGCCATTTCTTGCCATTGTCCTTGCTTGATTGGTTGCTCAATAGAATGTAATTGATATTCTGATAATCTCTTTAATTTCTCTAATGCCTCTTTTGGCTTAAATGCTCCATTTGCATCAACTCTCAATTCAATTTCGCTGGAATTGTATTCTTTTCTGATAGATTTTAAGAGTGATAGTTCGGTATTAAAATCTATGGCACCAATTTTCATTTTGATGGTTGTAAAACCACTTTCTAACTTCTCTTTTATTTGCTGATGCATAAACTGCTCGCTTCCCATCCAAATCAATCCATTGATAGGAATTGAATCTTCACCACTTGAAAATTTAGAAGGAAATAATTCAAATTTAGCCTTACTTTTTAAAGACAATAATGCTTGTTCTAAACCAAATTGAATAGAAGGGAACTCTTTAAGTCCTGATAACAAAAACTCTTTTTCAAGATGTATATTTTCACACAACCATTGCAACTTCTCTTCATAGTCAGGTCTATCATCGATACTCAAACCTCTAAAAAGGCCACACTCTCCTATTCCTTCAGAATGTTCATTAGAAATAAACAAAAAATAAGTTTCTTTGGTGCGCAGTATTCCTCGTGAAGTACCACTTGCTTGCTTAAAGTTGAGAATGTGTTTTTGGAAAGTTGCTTTCATATAGTTCTACTGGGAAAGATACAATTTTTAAACAAATGTCATTCCTGCGAAATCCAAGATTCACGAATACAATATAAAATAAGAATCAATGAGTATTTCAGGAACCCATAAATTAGATAGGTTTAGATTCACTGCTGATAAGATTAGATGTAAGCAAGTTTTTAAGATAATGTGACTAATGATGGCAAAAAATCTAAAAATTAGTTAATTAACCTGTATTGTTTAATTTTATATATCGTTTAGTATAAGAAACGTAGGGCAGTTGACAAGCGATACGTTTCGGTTTAGTACTTAGCTAAATATAAATATTTTGCTTTTATCTTTTCTTTTATAAATGCCAAATTTTATATTTAGCGGACTTCATTAATATTCAAAAACCTTTCGGCTTAGCACAAACGGCCTATGTTTTTTATACATTGTTATATGCTGTTTTTTTTATTTGTAATGATCGTAAAATTTGTTCTTAAATATTTCGTTTGGGTCATATTTCAGTTTTAACTTTAAAAATTCTTCTCCTTGTGGATAAACAATTCTAAATGATTCTTTGTCAATATGGAGCCTGTATGGTAGGTAAAAAGTTCCTCCCATTTTAATAGTTAATTCAACCAATTCCTTGGTTAACTTTTTCATTTCCAATTCATCAATTTTGTCTTTCTTTTGGTTGAATAAAAACACAAAACCAAATACATCTTCCTTTGCATAGTTCAAATAACTGTCATTATCTTTTTGTACTCCTCTTATTGTAATATTTAGTAAATCAATATGTTTGTTGGGTAAAATATTTTTAAGCTCATCAATATATTGCACGAAATTTTGTTCTGGTATAAAATATTCGTGTAAAATATCTGTTGAATTTATGTCTTTGTTTTCTATTAACGTTACATTATCATTCAATAGGTCATTTCGTGAATGAATATCATTTTTAGATACTTTGTTCATTCCTGTTTCTAAGTCCCAACGCAATCGTTTTCCATACTCACTATTTACAGTACTTCTAAAAACAAGTCGTTTAGAGTCTAAATCCTTTTGGTTGTGTTGTTTTAAGGGCAAAGGTTTTTGACCCGTGTTTTCAAAAAAACTGAGTGTTGCTTCTTCTAAAAAAAGCTTGTCAGATATACGCAGTCGTCCAAAAACTAATTTTACTTTCGGGTTATCTGAAACAAACTTTTTATAATTTGAAACATAATTTTCAGGGCTTAATTGAATATATTTAAACTGTAAGGCTTCATTATCAACAACTTTTAGTTTTACATCAAGTATAATTCCAAAAAGTCCGTAACCACCAATAACCAAACTAAATAATTCTTGATTTTCTGTTCTACTACAATTTAAAATTTCACCATTTTGATTTAAAAGTGTAAACGAAATTATAGTTGAAGAAATAGGAGGCGAGTCTTTTTGCCATCCGTGTCCATTTACACTGATTGAACCACCAATAGAAAAAGAACTAAATGCTTGCATTACAGCAACAGATTTATCGAATTTGTCTAAATAATTTATAGCATCTTCCCATAATGCACCAGAACCAATTGTCAAAATATTATTGATTGTGTCTATTTGCATTTTTTTGTAAGGACGCATATTTAAAACGATTCCGTTAGGATACATTGTGTGTCCGCCCATACTGTGTTTAGCACCTGCGATAGAAATTGGAATTTTGTTTATTTTTGAATACTCAATAGCTTCTTTTAATTGACTAATTATTTCGTCTTTTGAATTTGCAACATCAATGATAGAGTCAATTTTTGTGATACTTAATCCGCTCGCATCGTTTGTATAACCTTTTGGTATTTGAATTTCAACGTTATCTTCGTTTAAGTAAGTTTTGGTTAAATGAAAAGTTGGAATTGCAATGAAAACAAGAAGTCCAAATGTAAGTAAATAAAATATATGTTTCTTTTTCATTTTCTATTGTCAATATTTTGAATGGAGGTAGGTTTTGTGAAATAGCATATAACGTTAAGATAAGGTTTCGTTTTAATAAATTTTATCGTATGATAAGTAAAGTTAGTCAAAAAAATTAACAAAGTCAAGCCTTAAATCACTCCTAATTGTTTCCCAACTTTAATAAATGCAGCAATTGCTTTATCTAAGTGTTCTTTGGTGTGTGCAGCAGACAATTGCACTCTAATTCTCGCTTTATCCCTTGGCACAACTGGAAAGAAAAATCCAATCACATAAATACCTTCATCCAACAATGCATTTGCCATATCTTGAGATAATTTGGCATCATACAACATCACAGGAACAATCGCAGCATCTGCACCAACGAGGTCGAAACCTGCTTTTTCCATTCCGTTTCTAAAATAATTCGTATTTTCTTCTAATCTATCTCTAAGTGAAGTGTCATTTGAGATCATATCAAATACTTTTAACGAAGCACCTACAATTGCTGGAGCAAGAGAATTTGAAAATAAATAAGGTCTTGAACGTTGGCGTAAAATTTCAACAATTTCTTTTTTACCAGTAGTAAAACCTCCCATTGCTCCACCAAGTGCTTTACCAAGTGTTCCGGTAATAATATCTAAACGTCCTAATACATTCTTCAACTCAATAGTTCCTCTACCAGTTTTTCCAATAAAACCAGATGCATGACATTCATCTACCATCACCAAAGCATCATATTTATCGGCTAAATCACATATTTTATCTAACTGAGCAACAATACCATCCATAGAGAAAACACCATCAGTAACAATTATTTTAAAACGATGTTCTTGTTTATTTGCTTCAATCAATTGTGCTTCCAAATCAGCCATATCATTATTTGCATAACGATATCTTGCAGCCTTACACAAACGCACTCCATCAATAATAGATGCATGATTTAAACTATCAGAAATGATTGCATCTTCTTTAGTCAATAACGGTTCGAAAACTCCTCCATTTGCATCAAATGCTGCAGCATATAAAATGGTATCTTCACAATGAAAAAATTCGGCGATTTTTGCTTCTAGTTCTTTGTGAATATCTTGTGTTCCACAAATAAAACGAACAGAAGACATTCCAAAACCATGAGAATCTAAGGTGTCTTTTGCTGCTTGAATAACTTCTTTATTATTAGATAAACCTAAATAATTATTTGCACAAAAATTAATTACTTCTTCGCCAGTAGAAACCTTAATAACAGCATCTTGAGAAGTAGTTATAATACGCTCTTTCTTATACAATCCTGCTTCTTCAATCTCTTTTAATTCCTTTTGTAAATGTTCTTTAATACTTCCGTACATAATTATTTTATTTATAATTTTATTGTATTATATTTTTCTTCCAATTTCTCTAGCATTACTGATGTCATTGATTTTAAATCATGTTTTGGCTTCCAACTCCAATCTTTTATAGCTTCATTATCATCAATACTCATAGGCCATTTATCGGCTATTTCTTGTCGAAAATCAGGATTATATTCAATTTCAAAATCAGGATATAATTTTTTAATTTCTGCTGAAATTTCATTTGGATTAAAACTCATACTCCCTAAATTGTAAGAGGTTCTTGTTTTAATATTTTCTTCTGGAGCCTGCATCAATTCAATGGTTGCTCGTATAGCATCCTCCATAAATATCATAGGCAATTTAGTTTCAGAACTTAAAAAACATGAATATTTCTCTTGTTTAACTGCACTGTGATAAATACCAACTGCATAATCAGTAGTTCCTCCTCCAGGCATAGATTGGTAACCAACAACTCCAGGATATCTTAATGAACGAATATCTAAATTGTATTTTGTATAGTAGTATTGCGCCCAGTTTTCTCCAGCAGCCTTACTCATGCCATAAACAGTTGCAGGATTTAAGAATGAATCTTGCGGTGTCATTTCCCTTTCAACTGCATCACCAAAAACAGCTATAGAACTTGGAAAAAATACTTTCTCTATATTATTTAATCTAGCTACTTCAAAAACATTGAGCATCATTTTCATATTTAAATCCCAAGTCCATAAAGGATTTCCCTCTCCTTTGGCAGATAAGATTGCTGCAAGATGATAAATCTGATTTACAGCATACTTATTAACTATATTTTCTATAGCCTCGATGTCTGTAGCATCAATTATTTCAAACACTCCATCAAAAGTAGCATTTAAATAAACATCAGAAGCTATAACATTGCTTTTGCCATGAATTTTTTGAAGCTCTTGGGTTAATACAGAGCCTAATTGACCATTAGCTCCAATAATTAAAATAGTATCAGCAATCATATCTAAATTTTTTCGGAAGTATAAAATTAGGAATAATTAAATAATAGAAAGTATATACACCATTAAATAAATAAAATAAAGTTTATTGTCCTGCAAATAATTGTTTAAACCATTTTTATTACTTTTGAAATAAATAATTTTAGACTAAAAAAGAAATTTTAACTTCCCATGGAAAAACTAGACGATATTGACCTTAAAATTCTTCGGATTTTACAAAATAATTCAAAAAAAACCACCAAAGAAATTGCCGATTCAATTAATTTATCTTCATCTCCAGTACATGAACGTATTAAAAAGTTGGAGAAAAATGGGTATATAAAAAAGTATGTCGCTTTATTAAATAAAAAGAAAATTGGAAAACCAATTACCGCAATTTGTATGGTCTCATTACGCTATCATCATGAAGGGTTTATAGATAAGTTTGAAAGGCAAATCAAAGCATTAGAAGAAATTCAAGAGTGCTATCACATGGCAGGAAAAGTTGATTTTTTTTTAAAAATAAATTTAGAAGGCCTGGAGTCTTATCATGATTTTGTAAGATCCAAATTATCCAAAATTGAGAATATTGGAATCTTAGAAAGTTATTTCGTATTGAAGGAAATACATAATACTACAGGATATTATATTTAATAACTTTATCTTTATAGACTAATAAAATCTAAATGGAAATTCCAGAAATCCCAAATCTAATCCTTTATGCAATTCCTTTTTTTGCTATTACCGTGATCATTGAAGGGTTGATAATCGTAAAGCACGCCAAAGAAAACTACTCTGTAAAAGACACAGTTTCTTCAATTTCTATGGGTTTTGGGAATGTTTTGATAGGATTATTTTTAAAAGTCACTATTCTATTCATCCTAACTTATATCTGGCAACATTATAGAATTGCTACTATTCCATTTACTTGGTGGTCTTGGCTATTGATTTTATTTATTGAAGACTTTGCCTATTATTGGAACCATAGAATAGGCCATCGAAGTAGATTGTTTTGGGCGTCCCACATTGTCCATCATTCTTCAGAAAAATATAATTTAAGCACAGCGTTAAGACAAACATGGACTGGAAGTTTTTATACTTTTATTTTTTGGCTTTGGATTGCTTTTATTGGCTTTCATCCTTTAATGATTTTGACTCAAATGTCAATTAGTCTAATTTATCAATATTGGATTCACACAGAACTCATCCATAAAATGCCTCGTTGGTTTGAAGCTGTTTTTAATACACCTTCTCATCATAGAGTTCATCATGGAAGCAATCCATTGTATCTTGATAAAAATATGGCTGGAATATTCATTATTTGGGATAAAATATTTGGAACTTTTCAACCAGAAGTAAAAGAAGAAAAAGTCATTTATGGTTTAACAGCTAACATTGACACTTTCAATCCCATTAAAATTGCTTTTAATGAATGGATTGCAATGCTAAAAGATGTATTCACTTCTAAAACTTCTATTTCTAACAAACTAAAATATTTATTTAAACCTCCAGGATGGAAACATGACGGTACTGGAATTTTATCTGAAGATATGCTTAGAGAATGGAAAGAGAAAAATGTTCCTAATGTTTAATTTTTAAAAAAAGATAAAATTATCATAAAACTTGCCCAATACCAAAGAGTATAGCAAATAGAAAAGTACTTATAGCCAGTTTTTTTAATTCAGAATCTAAATCTTTTGGATGCTCATTTTTATAAACAGTATGTAAATGTTTGAAAATTGGAATAAAAGCAATTACGAATATTATATCAAATGGTGAATTTGGACGAATTAATATATAAGTTACTGCACATAAAAATGGAATTATCAGTAAAGAATAGTGATATTTTTTGGCTGATGCAACTCCTATTTTAACTACCAAAGTATTCTTATTTGATTTCGCATCAGATTCTCTATCTCTCATATTATTGAGATTTAAAACTCCTGAGCTTAACAATCCAATAGATACAGCTGGGAGAAGAATGGTATAATCAAAATATTTAGTATATAAAAAATAACTTCCACAAACACTTAACAAACCGAAGAAAATAAATACAAAAACGTCACCTAAACCGCTATAACCATAAGCGTTTTTTCCCATGGTATATTTAATTGCAGCAACAATACTTGCAATTCCTAAAACTAAAAATAAGATTGAATACCAAAAGTTCTCTTTTCCAAACGAAACATAAATAAGTAACAATGCTAAACAGAAAGTAATTATACCTGTAACTTTTATTGCATTCAACATTTGTTTTGGAGAGATTGCACCACTTTGTAAAGCACGTTCTGGACCTATTCTATCTTCGTTATCAGTTCCTTTGACTCCATCACCATAATCATTAGCGAAATTAGAAAGAACTTGTAAACCTATAGTTGTGAGGATTGCTAACCAAAAAATAGAAAAATCAGTATAAAAGTGTTGACAGCCTACCCAACATTCTGTAATATAGTAATCTTCAGGGTGATTATAAATTCTAAAATTTGCTAAAAAACTTCCAACTATAATTCCAGAAACAGAAAGTGGCAATGTGCGTAAACGTGCGGCTTGGATGTAGTGTTTTATCATGAGGCTCTTCGTTTCACTCAGAATGATAATTTATAATTCTTGCGTGTTGGCAATCAACTCAACAATATCAAAAACGGCAACAGAATTTTCCTTATTTGCCGCTTTTAAGCCATCAGTCATCATTGTATTACAATAAGGACATGCAGTCACAATTATGTCTGGATTGGTTTTTAATGCGTCTTGTGTTCTTAATACATTGATATCCATATTGCCTTTTTCAGGTTCTTTAAACATCTGTGCTCCTCCAGCACCACAACACAAAGCGTTTTCTTTATTTCGGTGCATTTCCATAAATTGAGAATTCAATTGTTGAATTAATTCTCTTGGCGCATCAAATTCATCATTTGCTCTACCTAAATAACATGGGTCATGAAAGGTAATTCTAGATTGTTCGTACTTTTTACCATCAATCTTTAAACGACCGTCTTTTATTAATTTCTTAATAAACTGTGTATGATGCGTAACATTGTATTTACCTCCTAATCCTGGATATTCATTTTTCAATGTATTAAATGAATGAGGATCACAAGTCACAATGTTTTTTACTTCATAGGCATTCATAATCTCAATATTGGTTATTGCTTGCATCTGAAATAAAAACTCATTTCCTACTCTTTTTGCAGCATCACCTGTAGAACTTTCTTCTGTACCAAGTACAGCAAAATTCACTTTTGCAGCATGTAAAACTTTTACAAAAGCTCGTGTAATTTTTTTGGCTCTATCATCAAAACTACCAGCAGAACCAACCCAAAATAAAACTTCTGGTTGTTTTCCTTGCGCCATCATTTCGGCCATTGTTGGTACGATCATAGTATATTATTTTTAATGATTTCCGTCATCAAAGACTTGAATTGTAACTTCTTTATCAACTAAATCTGTGAATTGCCCTCTATATCTTGTTGCCTTTACTAAATGATTATCAATCCAATGATAATTCCCTCCTCTTGGTTTACCCATTAACAAACTGTGGTATTTAAATCCGTTGCGATTTAACCATTCAGTCGTAACTTCTCTATGTGCTTCAGTTCTTGATGTAAAAAAACAAATAATGTGCCCTTCATCGTACCATTTATTTAAAGTTGCAAGTGCATCTGGAAATGGCTCGCAAGTCGCCATCCTTTCAGGTTCTTCATTTGGAACATCATCAGTTACTGTTCCATCAATGTCAATCAAGTAATTTTTTATTTCACCTGCTAATTCAGGACTTAACAATTGTCCGTTTCTATCCTTTAACTCTTTTAATTCTTTGTTGAATTTATTCTTCATCTTTCCAGTTTAATCTATCCATTTGATTGTATTGCCATGGTGCACCATTATTTTCAATATTGGTCATCATCATGTTTAACTCTTGTGGCGCAGCAGATTGTTCCATTACTAAATACTTTCTCATATCCATAATAATAGATAATGGATCAATATTAACAGGACATTCATCTACGCAAGCATTACAAGTAGTACATGCCCACAATTCTTCAGGAGTTATATAATCGTTTAATAATTGTTTGTTATCTTCTTTAAATTCACCGTTTTTATCAATATTTTCTCCAACTTCTTCTAATCGATCACGAGTCTTCATCATGATGGCTCTTGGTGACAATTCTTTTCCTGTCTGACTTGCTGGACAAACAGATGTACATCTACCACATTCTGTACATGTATATGCGTTCATCAATTGAACCCAATTCAAATCAGTTACATCACTCGCACCAAATTTTTCTGGAACTTCATCTTCTGTTCCTTCTGGTTGAGCAGCAAATGGATCGACATTTGGATCCATCATTAATTGAACTTCTTTAGTTACTGTATCATCATTTGGAAACCGCCCTTTTGCGTTTAAATTTGCATAAAAAGTATTTGGAAATGCTAATAAAATATGAAGGTGTTTAGAGTAAAAAAGATAATTTAAAAATATCAAGATTCCTACAATATGAATCCACCAAGCACTTCGTTCAACAATATGGATTGTATCAATACTAAACGAACTAAAGAGCATAGCAACGAATTGGCTAATTGGATTCCCTAAGTTTGCTTGTTGAAAAGTTGTATCTGTAGCGTTCATTATTAAAAACAAAGACATCAACACCATTTCAAAATACAAAATGTATAACGCATCATTTTTAGGAAAACCTTTCATTTCCTTATTCCAAAATCTTGGAATTCTAACTATCATTCTTCGAGTCCAAAAAATAATAACTGAAACTAGCACTAAAAATGCCAAAATTTCAAAACTACCAATCAAGAATGTGTAAAAACCACCTAAAAAACTTAAAACTCTATGAGTTCCAAACAGGCCATCAATAATAATTTCTAAAACTTCTATGTTAATGATAATAAAACCTAGATAGACAACAATATGGAGCAAACCTGAAACTGGCCTTCTAACCATTTTGCTTTGACCTAAAGCAATATTCGCCATGTTTTTCCATCTTTCAGATTTATTATCTGATCGGTCAATATCTTTTCCTAAGTTAATATTCCGTCTTATTTTACTGATGTTTTTTACAAAAAAACCAATTCCAGCGATAAGTAGAATTGCAAATAAAATGTTTGGTAAATACTGCATTATTTATTCTTCGTTAGGATTATATTCTTTTTCTTTTTTTCCAAATAATGAAAAATGTACAAATCGTTTTGGGTTTTCTTTCATTTCTCTTAACAGTTCCTCAAGTTCTTTTGACGCATTCTCAAGATTAGAATACAATGCTTCATCTTTCATTAATTTCCCAATCGAGCCTTCACCTCTATCAATACCAGCAAGAATATTATCAAAATTAGAAATCGTACTTTTTAATTTAGTAATTGTTTGAGATAGATTTGCATTTACTAGTGAGTCAGAAATTTTTGCAAAATTACCTGTTGCAATTTCAACATTAGTTATAGAAGTTCCTAATTTATCTTTATTTTCTGACAACAATTCCTCTAAGGAAATAGATGATTTTTTAAAATTAGAAACGGTTGTATTTAAATTTGCAATTGTATTTCTTATGTTTTTTCGAGTATCTTTATCTATAGTTTGGTTTAAACCAAGTAATAATGAATCTGCATTAACAATGGCACTCTCTAACTTTGCTTGAAGCGGGTTTAGGATATCACCAACAGAAGCAAAAATATCAGTTTCTACTTCTCCTTTTAGAAATGCTCCAGATAATGCATTTTCTCCTTCGTATGATGGAACAATTGCTAAGGACTTCCCTCCCATTAGACTAGCACTATATATTTTAGCAATACTATTTTTAGAAAACTCAAAATCATTTTCTACACCAAATTCAACAATTAATTGACCTCTCCTATTAACATTTTTATTAAAGGTAATTTCAATAACTTTACCAACTTTCATACCATTAACAGTCACTAGACTTGCGGTATTTAAACTTTGAACATTATTGAATTCAGCAAAATAAGTACGTGGTGAAGTGTTAAAAAGGTTTTGACCTTTCAGAAAGTTATAACCCCAAATAGAAGCAGCAATAATGAGTATTGCTACAATACCTGTTTTTAATTCTCTAGATATTTTCATACTTCAACTTTTTACATGAATGCAACAACATGTATACAACATTAATGACACAATATTACTAATAATTTTTGTGAGTAAAAATTATTTACTAAGGAGTTTTTAATGCTTTTTCAACCGCTACTTTTTCTCCATTTTTAAAAGCAACAATAAACGCAGAAGAATACCCTTTATTTATCGCTTTCTGTTGATACTCTTTAACAGTAGTGAAATTTGAAGTCTCACCAAAATAGTATTTATAATACGCTCCAACTTTGACTCTTTCAATCCCCTTAAGGCTCTTAAAATTATACGATTTAGTTTCTATTTTTTTTGATCCGGATGCTAATTGAACTTTAAAAATAATATTTTCATCCTCTTCAACCTCATCAATAATTACTATATCTTCTACAGTGTTTATTTCTATTTGATTCAAGTATTTCTCAACACCTTTTGCTATCGTTTGAGCAAACTTAAATTGTCCCGTTTTTGAATTCAAGTAATTTGCTTCAGTTACATTCGTAAGAAATCCTGTTTCGATCAAAACACTTGGCATATAGGTATGGTGCAAAACAACAAAACCTGCTTGTTTTACGCCTCTATTTTTTCGTTTTAAAGTGGTAGAAAATTTACTTTGGATAATACTTGCTAACTGTAAACTTTGATCTAAATACTCTTCCTGCATTAGCGTTAATCCAATAACAGATTCAGGAGAATTAGGATCAAATCCTTTATAGTTTTCTTGATAATTATCTTCAAGTAATATCACTGAGTTCTCAGCCTTTGCAACAGCAAAATTTTGTTTATTAGCATGCAACCCCAATACAAATGTCTCTGAACCATAAGCATTTGTGTTATGAGCATTACAATGTATAGATACAAACAAATCTGCATCTGCATTATTCGCGATCTTTCCTCTCTTGTATAAATCAACAAAAACATCAGTTTTACGAGTATATATAACTTTGATATCTTTATTTTTTTCTAATTGTTTTCCAACTTCTAAAGTTATCTTTAAGGCTATATCTTTTTCTTTAAATTTCTTATACCCAACTTTTCCTGGATCATGACCTCCATGACCAGCATCTAATACCACAGTATAGGTTTTTTCTTGAGCATAGGTTGTTAAACTTATCAGAATAAAACAAAAGGATAATACGAAAACATATATTGCTTTCGTTTTGGTATTAAATTTGTGATACATCTGTAAGTCCATCAATATATTTTGGTTATTTTTGCCAAGTTATAAGAGTTATTCAAAGATTGAGCCATACTTTTATATTTTTGATAAAATAAGGGCATTTAAATTTTAAGCGAATTTAAGAAAAGTTAAGAATTTTAGACCTGTTTTTTTATATAAAACGACAAAGAAGTTATTGCATTGCAAAAAAATGTAACTAAAATATTTTTTATACTGATTTTTTTCAGTTTGACTACGCAATTTCTGATTGCGCAAGATTTGAATGTACCCCTAAAAAAAAGAACCATTCAAAAAGAAAATACTGTTCGAAAAGACACTATATCTACCAATTTTGAATCACTTATAAAAGCAAAAGATACTATTCAAAACGATAGTTTAAAAAAGTCTAACAGTGCTATTGAAGACATTATAACTCATACTGCAACAGATTATATTCGTGAAAATTTTAGAGAACGTATAATCACCCTTCACAATAATGCAGAAATTGATTATGGAACAACAAATATTAAGGCTGGTCATATTGAAATTAACCACGGCACTAATGTAATTACTGCTGTTGGAATAAAAGATAGTCTTGGGTATCAGCAAAGACCTGTTCTAACTCAAGAAGGGCAAGAATCAAAACATGATTCTGTAAAATTAAATTATAACACCGAAAAATTAATTGCTTGGAATACAGATTCTAAATTAGATGAATTATTTACAAAGACAGGTGTATTAAAAAAAGTAAACGATTCTACTATTTACATTAGAGATGTTGTAATTACTACATCAAAAAAAACAATACCGGATTATCATATTTTAGTTAAGAAAGGGAAAATGGTTCCGAATAAAAAAATAGTTGCAGGAAAATCACAATTATTTATTGCTGAAGTTCCTACACCTGTTATTTTGCCCTTCGCATATTTTCCACTAACAAAAGGTCGTTCTTCTGGAGTTATTTTACCTTCGTATGGTAGCAATAATAACCAAGGTTTTTTCCTACAAAATGGTGGGTATTACCTAGCATTGAGTGATTATTTTGATTTGACTCTTTTAGGTGATATTTATACAAATGGAAGTTGGGGATTAAACGTACAAAGCAATTATAATGTTCGATATAAATATAATGGCGGTTTAAGTTTTAGATATGAAAACCTGTTTAACAGTATTAGGGGTTTTGATGATTTTGGTCAAGCAACTAATTATAATATTCGCTGGAACCACGCACAAGATACTAAAGCTAATCCCAATGCTCGTTTTTCTGCTTCTGTAAATCTAGGTAGCAGTAGGTATTACAGGCAATCGTTAAATGAATATAATAATAATTCCTTTTTAAATAATACTTTAAGTTCATCTATATCTTTTCAAAAGACTTTTGTAGGCACTCCATTTAACCTAACTTCATCTATTACACATGCTCAAAACACAAATACTGAAAGTATTGTAATGTCTTTACCTTCATTACAGGTTAGTATGAGTAGACAATATCCTTTTGCTCCAAAAAATGGCCCTAAAAAGAATCCAATACAAAAATTAGGTGTTACCTATAACTTAAAAGGAGATTATAAAATAAATACTACTGATGAATTCTTTTTCAAAAAAGAAATGTTTGAAACAGCTAAATCTGGAATTCAACATGATGTTGCTTTAGGAACTAGCATGAAAGTAGCAAAACATTTTACTTTATCACCAAATGCAAGGTATAAAGAAGTATGGTATTTTGACAAAGTAAATAAGTTTTATGACGCCACAAATGATGAAGTTGTAACAGATACTATAAAGGGTTTTAATTCTTTTAGAGAATATAGTGCAGGTGTATCACTTACTACAACTTTATTTGGAGATGTTTCTTTTAAAAAAGGAAGACTCCAAGCAATTCGGCATACCATGAGACCAAGTGTTTCTTATAATTACAAACCTGAATTTAGCAAATATTATGATGAAATTCAGCAAACTAGCGACCCTTTAGATGTTCTTGAATACACACAGTTTGAACAAGGAATTTATGGTAGACCAAGTAGAAGTTTATCAAATAGCATAGGGTTTTCTATAGCCAATACTTTAGAGGCAAAAGTAATGTCTAAAGATTCTACAGAGACTGAGGCGAAAAAAATTAGCTTATTAAAAACTTTAAATATTAGTACAAATTATAATATAGCTGCAGATTCATTAAAATGGAGCCCTTTAAATCTAAACGCAGGAACTACCTTTTTTAACAATAAACTGAATCTAAATGTTAGGGCAACATTAGATCCTTATGCTATTGATGTTAATGGAAGAAAAATTAATACTTTTAATTTAGATAATGGAGGAAGCCTTTTTAGACTTACCAATGCTGGAGTAACAATGAACTACTCTCTATCTAGTAAATCTGATGATAAAAAAGACAACAGTACCGAAAGAGGCGTTGGTAATAATGACCGCAGCAGGTCTTCTAATGGAATTTTTGGAGAAGATATGATTGCTACAAATGACCAAAGTATTGATAAAAATGAAGATACCAAAAAAACTTCTAAATTATATAATTCAAAAATACCTTGGAATCTTAATTTAGCTTATGCATTAAATTATTCTAATTCTACTAGGCAAGATGAGATTTCATCTCATTCTTTAATGTTTTCTGGAGATATTGAATTAACACCAAAATGGAAAGTTGGGTTCAGTTCAGGTTATGATTTAAAAAACTCTGGATTTACGTATACTCAACTTCGATTTAATAGAGATTTAGATAGTTGGAAAATGAGTTTCAATTGGGTTCCGTTTGGGACAAGAACAACCTATAATTTCTTTATTGGAGTTAAATCATCAGTACTAAGTGATCTTAAATATGATAAACGTAAAGTTCCGGATAGAAATCTATTTTAATAATTAGCATTTAATCAGAAGGTATGAAAAAAATTATAAACACATCAAGTGCACCTACTCCAATAGGTCCATACAACCAAGCTGTACTAGTTGGAAACACACTTTATACATCTGGACAAATAGCTACAGATCCAAAAACTGGCGAATTAGTTTTAGATACCATTACTGATGAAACCAAACAAGTAATGGAAAATTTAAAAGCAATTTTAAAGGAAGCAAATATGACGTTTGAAAATGTTTTTAAGACAACTGTTTTCATCTCTGACATGCATAACTTTTCTGCAATTAACGAAGTTTATGGGACTTATTTTAATTCTGATACTGCACCTGCAAGAGAAACTGTTGAAGTAGCAAACTTACCTAAGTTTGTTAATGTTGAAATTTCGGCAATAGCAATTAAATAGTTTTATTTTATTGAGTCTTTTGAATTATTAAAACTCCTGAAATCCACTAAGTCTTTTTTCTTTTTGATAGCCTGTTTTGTTTTAAGAATAGAATCCTTTTTAATCTCCTTTTTTTTAAGTCCTAATTTCTCTAGCAACTCTCTACTGTTATCAAAATTGAATTGGTAGGATAACCCTGCTCCTTGTGTATATCCTTCTTCTTCCTCAGTATACTGAATTTCATTTTGACGATTAAACACTGTAGAACGTAAAGTACCTTCTTCGTTTAATAAAAATTCTACTTTCACCTCACCTTTAACTGCTTGTTGTTTTGAACCAACAGGTACACCAACAGAACCATCAATCAAAATTCTATCATTCAGTTTTGTTTCAACTGTTATACCTACTTGATCATCAGTATTTAAATTATCAATTTGAGATCTATTAGAACCAATATTGTAATCAATACCAAACTTAATTTTATCATTTTCTCCACCAAGAATAGTTGTAATAGCACTAGACAAAAGTAATTCTCCTGTTTCAGAAGCAAATAGTGACAAACCATCATCAAAAATATCTTCTCTATAAAAACTTCCTAAAACCAGTAAAGATGTAAAGTGTTTTAACTTTTCATTTTCATCATTATTTTGATTTATTTTAAAATCTAATTCAGAATTTAAATCGGAACCTGCATCAGGAATAATGATGTCATATTCTTTTTGAGAATTATATAATTCGCCTGTGAATTTCGCTACTAAATCAATTGGAATGTCTCTATTTGTCGTAATGTTTTCTAGAATAGATTTAGGATTTGCATTCACTCTATAAATCGTTTCTATATTTAACTCTGCAGTGTATGGGCTTCCATCCCATGAAACTGCTCCTCCTTTAACTGCAACGAATTTTTTACTTATAAAGCCACCATATTTAAAGTCATAAGTACCATTATCAATAACAAAATCTCCAAACATATTAAACTTCCCATTGGTATTAATTTCAATACGCAAATCTCCTGTTCCACTTCCTTCCAATGCACTTCCTGTAGATTTATCCATTATCATTTCAACAATAGCATCTTTGGTAACTTGTAAATCAAAATTTAAAGACAATCCTTTAAACCTATCTAACAATAATTCTGTTGGCAATTCAAATTTTGCAGCCTTTTCTTTATCGGTAACAAAGGTTACCAAACTATTATTTGAGACTGTTTTCACATCACTTAATGGAATTACAAAGTGAGTTCCTTTATTTGTTTTACCATTTACATCTATTGTCAAGTCATCAGCAAGTCCAATTATTGTAGCATTTCCATCAATAAATCCTTTTCCATAATAAAGTGCATCATCGGCTTCTTCAGTGTTTAAGACAAGTAAATTTTCAGTGTTCAAACTCAAGTCTAATCTCCAATCGCCAAATTTATAATGTTTTATACTTCCTAGTAAAGATGCTCTTGTTTTTTCTGCCGTATCAAGTAGTGTTAAATCAACTATATCAAAAGTTTGATCTCGTAATTCTAAAACTGTTGTTCCTTCAAAATCATAATCAACATTTAAATATGGAAAAGTTATTCCAGCTGAGTCTAAAAACAATTCACCACTCATATTTGGATTCTCCAAAAGACCTGTAAGTTTCGTGTTACCATAAACAAACCCTCTAATATTAGTGAAGTTTTCTCCACCAATTGGATCTAACAACTCCAATTTAAATTTTTCAAAATCAACATCTAAATCAAGTGTTGGATTGCTAGTAGATAAATCGATAATTCCTGTAGCTAATACATTTTTTACATTTTCATTTTCAACAGTTACAGCTACATCAAAATTTCTGACAGAATTTTTACCTTTCATATCAACTTTCAACTTACCTTGATATGAATCATTTATAAAAAAATCTTCTACAGTAATATTGGCAATAGGTAAGATTGATGAATCGTTTTGAGCATACTTAACATCACCATTAATTAATCCAGCAAAGTTCCAACTATCACTATCTGGCGTAATCCCGGCTAAATCAACGTTTTCAAAATTAAAATTTAAATCTTTATTGTTTTCGTCAACAATAGATCCAAATAAATTAATTTTTTGTTTTCCAGAAGTAATATCAAATTCTTGAATATCAAATTCTTGGAATTTATTATCAAATACAATTTTGTTCTTATTATTCTCTTTAGAATTTACAAACCATTTTATATTTTTATATTTAAAATCTGATTTGTTTAAACCAACAATAGACGTATTATCTGCATCGATAGTATGGTAAAATCCAAGATTGTAAGATTCTGTATTTTCTTTCCCTCCAACAAATTCCGTTCTAAAAAATAATGTATCGTTTATTGTTTTGTTTACAAGGTTCAAATCTGCAATGTCATAATATTTTGAATTGATCTTACTTACTGATAACTGTGTGTTAAATAAGGGGTTTTTATTATCTATTTGTAATCTAATATCATCAATAATCACCTTGTATGCATCAATTTTTGGAGAGCGTATATTTAATTTAAATCTATCATCATCAGAGTTTATTGACCCACGAATTGAAGTGTTAGCACCCAAAATAACTTCAGGATAAAAAACTTCAACAATTTTATTGTAAATTTTAAAATTAAAATCTAAATATTGACCTGAAGAAACTGGAAAAGGATTATAGTTTGCATAGATACTTCCTATAGAATTTCTAGTTAAATATGCTACTTCATCAAACTTAAAGATTCCTTCTAATTTTCCATTTATGATATCAGATGAATTAATAGTTATTGTTCTAACACTATTATCAAATTTGGAATTGATATTAAAATCTTTAAAAAAATAATTATCATTCTGATTCGTGTATGAAGTGTTTTTAACAGAAATATCTCCTGCTAAATCTTCAATTGAATTTCCTGTAAAATTAATATCCAAGTCTCCTTTAAGAATGGCAATAGAATCTCTGGTGAACAAGTTCAAAGTATTAAGATTCGCGTATTCAACTTGCGTTTTAAAATCAAATTTATAAATATCTGTTGATAGGTCAGCAAGACCATCAAACTCTAGTTTTAAGTTTTCATCTTTAGAAATTAATTTCCCATTAAACTTCTTGTTTTGAAACTGTCCATTTATATCAATATTTTGATACGTATACCTTTTATATTGGTGCTTATATATCTCACCAACTATAGCGGTGTTTATTCCATCTAAGGTAAATCCTTTCCCATCAATATCTGCATCTAAAGATAACCTACCTATTAGTGAATCTTTAGCAAATTTACCTAGTTCAAAATCTATAATCTTCAAATGCCCTTTATAGGAAGCGTTATCAATGTCATCAATATTTGTCAATTTTAAATCAGAAATCGCAGTTCCTAAATCAGTATTCATTTGAATTTGAGCATTGATGAGGTCTGAAGTAATATAGATATTCCCGCTAATTGCAAACCTCCCTAATTTTTTAAAAACTGACGGCAAAGAGTTTTCTAAAATATTTGGCAAAAGTTTTTTTAGGTGATTATAATCTGATGTTAAATTATCTAATTTTGCATTTACCGAAAACCCTTTTTCTGTATTCAAAGCATTTACAAAATGAAGGTCTCCCACTACTCTAGATTTTAAATCAGAATTCAAGTTCATGCCAATTGCAACAAAATCATTTAAAGTACCTTTAAGTTTGGTTGTAAAATGCAACACATCATTTTGCCCAAACTCATCATAAAACTTATTCAAATCTGTCATAGAAACATCTGCTTCTTTAACTATTGCATCAAATTTTACTTTATTATTAAAATCTGAAAAAGAGCCATTTCTATAAAAAATGATATCCGTAAGAACATTTGAAGTTTCAGTTTTCAAAACTGTATTTAATAACTTCATTTCTTCCTGAGTATAAGTGAAGTCTGATGTTAGATCCTGAACTTCTATACCATGGTTTTCAACAAAATTCAACTCTTTTATGTTACCATAAATATTAGGACCAAGGATTTTAAAATTATATATATCACCCTTTATATTTTTAAATGTTACCGCTTTTTCTCCAATTACATTTTCATCGTAAATAATAAGATTCGTACTTACCAAATGGATAACTGTAGATGTTAATAAAAAATCTGAAGGGCTATCATCTTCATTTTCGTCATCAAACTTATCTGTAAAGATGGAAAAAGCACTGTCATCATCTCCTTCGTAAGTTTTAATTATAAAGTTAACTCCTTCAAGATATATATCGTCAAACTCAAGTCTGTTTTGAAGAATTTCTTTATAACTAAAAATTGATGTCGTTAAACTTCTAACGTTTATCAACGAATCTAGGTGGTGATCCTTTATTTCTATTTCTTTAAGTTTTATACTTCCAAGAAATGACAAGTCAACTTTATTAATTACAATGTTGGTTTTAAAAGTATCATTTAAATAATTAGTAGCCATTTTACCAAGGCGTGTTTGCACTGCAGGAATAGACAATAAAATGATTGTCAAAACCAAAAACAACGCAAGTGCGAGTAAAAACCTGAGTACTATTTTTTTAATTCGTTTGATAAACTTTAACTTTGCAATATTAATGGCAATTTTCGTGCCTTATTTATGTTTTTGATGAGCAAAAAATCAATTTATATTCTTGGTATTGAATCTTCTTGTGATGACACAAGTGCTGCTGTGTTATGCAACGGAAAAGTACTCTCAAATGTTGTAGCAACTCAAGAAATTCATACAGCCTATGGAGGCGTAGTTCCAGAATTAGCTTCACGTGCACATCAACAAAATATTATTCCAGTAGTTCAGCAGGCAATTCAAAAAGCAAATATCGACAAAAATCAGTTAAATGCCATAGCTTTTACCCAAGGACCTGGATTAATGGGTTCATTACTTGTTGGAACATCATTTGCTAAATCATTTGCTATTGGTTTAAACATTCCTTTGATTGCCGTAAATCATATGCAAGCACACATTTTAGCGCATTTTATTGATGCTAAAAATCAGCAGAAACCACCTTTCCCCTTTTTATGTCTAACGATAAGTGGAGGACATACACAAATTGTGAAAGTTTCTGATTACTTTAATTTTGAAATCTTAGGTGAAACTTTAGATGATGCTGTTGGCGAGGCGTATGACAAATCTGCAAAAGTTTTAGGGTTACCGTATCCAGGAGGTCCATTGATTGATAAATATGCTCAGTTAGGGAATCCAAAAGCCTACGAGTTTACAAAACCAAAAGTTGGAAAGTTAGAGTTCAGTTTTAGTGGTTTAAAAACAGGGATTTTACGATTCATTCAAAAAAATGTTGCTGAAAACCCAAATTTTATTGAGCAAAACTTAAATGATATTTGTGCTTCTATTCAAGAAACTATTGTTCAAATATTAATGAATAAAATCAAGAACGCTTCAAAAGAAACGAATATAAGACATATTGCAATTGCTGGAGGTGTAAGTGCAAATTCAGAAATACGAAAACAATTACAAGAAGCAGAAAAAAAGTATGGCTGGAAGACGTATATACCAAATTTTGAATACACAACTGATAATGCGGCTATGATAGGTATTACGGGATATTTGGCCTATAAAGAAGAACGTTTTTCAAAAATGGATGTAGCTTCAAGAGCAAGAATGAAAGTTGACGAATAAATTAATTTAATTAAAGTTTAGCATGAGTTTATTAGAAAATGTAAAAAATTATTTTAAGAAAGAAATTACTGAAACTAATCCTATTGCGCCAAAAGGCGTTTGTCCTAATTGCTGGGGAAGACAAGATTGGGATGGCGAATATTATAAACTTATAAAAGGAGAGGATGGAAATCCAACAAAAGAAATTTATACTAATTTCATTAAAGATGTTACAAGAAAACTCAGCAAAATAACTATTGATGAGAACACATATATCTGCGAAACTTGCAAGACTCGTTATAAGTAAAAAAACTCCAGTAATTACTGGAGTTTTTTATTTGAATATATATTAAATACTAATCGACTGTATTCATATTGTTTGGTAAATATGTTGCTCCATACCTCACATCTAATTTCACTTTAGCATTTTTAGGGATTTTTATTAACAAACTCTTTTTAATTCTAGCTGCTCCCTCACCATTTTTATGTTTTAATTCTAATAAGGCACTATACTTCTCCTCCATCTTCTTGCCCATTTTCTCCATCTTTTCTTCAAAAGCTTTTATTTTATGAGCATTTTCTTTTTCCCAAGCATCAATTTTTAATTCAAACTCCTTCATTTTAGGCTCATTCTCTTTATGCCACTTAGCTAATTTCTCTTCCATATCCTTCATTCTAGGAGCATTCTTTTCTTCCCACAATTTAATTTTCTCTTCATATTCTTTCAATTGCGGTTCAATTTTTTCTTCCATCTCTTCTTCCCATGCTTCTTGCTTCTTTTTAAAACTCTTCATATATCCTTCCTTATCTTTTTCATAAGCTTCATGATCAAATTCTATTTTTGACAAATGAGAAATTACTATTTCTGGCATCTCAGGCATTTCAGGCATTTCCGGCATCTCTGGCATTTCTGGCATCTCTGGCAATTCAAAATGAAAATCATGTGAAAACACATCACCTATATTTGATATTGAATCAAAGTCAAAATGAATATTATGCTTTAATATATCTTTAATATTCGCTATTGAATCAAATTTAAAATGAAAGTCAAGATTTTCCATCTCATATTCAATCAAAGAATGATCATGACTAGATTTTGCAGTAATTATAACTTTCTCTTTATTACCTAATGCTTCAAAGTCTACACTTTCAAAAAGTTCATTAGAATCTTCCTTATTCAGACCTTCGACTTCCCATTGACCTTCAATAGAGACCACATTTTTATTCCAAGTTTCTATAACCACATCAGTATATCTAGCTGTAATATCAACAACTACATCACTGTTTACATTGAACGATTCAGAAACTTTTTTATCTTGTTTTTGAGCAAATAATACTGTTGAGAACAATAAAATAAGTGCTAAAAAATTATGCTTGTATGTTTTCATTTTGTTTGTTTTTATTGATTTTTAATTGTCAAAATGTGTTCG
>TARA_B110000090_G_scaffold87731_1_pt1 | contig 30917 bp, 27 predicted proteins | sample TARA_B110000090 | Tara Oceans TARA_B110000090 (sample SAMEA4397239) | marine metagenome | biome: Polar Biome; feature: [SRF] surface water layer (ENVO:00010504); material: water (ENVO:00002006), including particulate matter (ENVO:01000060) such as... | depth 5 m
GGAGGGAATATCGTTTCAACGTTTTCTTTGCCAAGTTTTAATGATAATTTTAAAGATGAAAGCTTTGTTAATAAAGAATTGAAAACACAACTAGACATTGAAGTTTTAAGATTTCAACAGTCAATTTAATAAATGCTATAATTTATGGGAGATATTTCAAAAGATATTAATTCTAAGTTTAAAAATGATAAAGTAAAAGCTTTATTGAATATTATTTATACGGCAAACTGGATTAAAAGTCAACAAAGTTCTTTCTTTAAGCCTTTTAATATTTCCCCACAACAATATAATATTTTAAGAATATTAAGAGGTGCAAATGAACCTTTAATGGTTCAAACAATAAAGGAAAGGATGATTGAAAGAGCACCAAATGCTACTAGATTGATGGATAAATTAATTGATAAAAAATTAATTGAACGTATAAGATGTGATCATGATAGAAGAGTTGTACATATCAATATTACTAAAAATGGATTTGAATTATTATCAAAGATTGATGTTTCTTTTAATGAAGATTTATTAGAGAACCTAACACTCAAAGAAGCGTTATCATTAAGTAATCTATTAGATAAAATACGGTAAAAATTTAAAATAATATTTTCCATGGAAAATAAATTAGATAACATGAAAAATTTAAAAAGTATAAAACATAATGTTGAAAGTCCTTTGGTAAATATGGGGCCAATAAGATTAAGGCAGCCATTGCCAACAGAAGGAATTGAGAATGTAGATCCATTTTTGTTATTACATCATTATGGACCTTATGCAATAAGTGAATTTAATAACCCTTTTGATTTGGGTCCACATCCTCATAGAGGGTTTGAACCGATTACATTATTATATAAAGGAGAGCAGTTACATAAAGATTCTTTAGGGAATGAAATACTTGTTAAAGCAGGAGATGTTCAATGGACTACTGCAGGTAGAGGAGTCATTCATTCAGAAGGGCCAACTAAGGAGTTCGTGAAAAAAGGAGGTGAATTAGAAGGAATTCAATTGTGGTTAAATCTTCCTGCTGAAAAGAAAATGATGCCTGCAAATTATCAACATATTAAAAGTGAAGATATGCCAGTTGTTACTAATCAAGATAAAACAATTAGTTTAAAAATTATTGCTGGTAAACAAGCAGGAAAGGAGGGTTTGATCCATACACAAACGGATGTTAATGTCTTTAACTTAGAATTTCAGAAGCAAGGGAAAATTGAAATTGACCTACCTGAAAACCATAGTTCTTTAGTTTATTTGTTAGATGGTGAAGTAATAGTTAATGGTAAACTTTCACTTAAAAAAGGATTTACTCAGATGGCTGTTTTTAATACTGATGGAGATTGTATTCACATAGAAGGGAGTAAAGATTCTAAAGTATTGATTCTTTCAGGAATTCCAATTGAAGAACCTATCGCGCAATATGGTCCATATGTTATGAATACTCAAACTGAAATTATGGAAGCAATGCGAGATTATCAGCAAGGTAAAATGGGTTATTTATATTAATTTTACAATCACTATTATTTTAAACTCGGAGGGCAATCTTCGAGTTTTTATTTATATAAAAATTGTATATTGCAAAGTATTATGCGCGCATAGCATATTAAAACTCAAATAATGAAATACAAGCATATTTTTGAACCTTTAGATTTAGGATTTACGACATTAAAAAATAGAATTTTAATGGGTTCTATGCATACAGGTCTTGAAGAAGAAAAAAATGGATTGCAAAAAATTGCTGCTTATTATGCAGAGAGAGCAAGAGGTGGAGTTGGACTAATCGTTTCTGGTGGAATTTCACCAAACATTCAAGGTTGGACAGGGCCATTTTCTGCAAGAATGAGTTCAAACAAACATGCACGTCATCATAAAGTAATTACAGATGCAGTTCATAAAGAAGGAGGCAAAATATGTATGCAAATTTTGCATGCAGGTCGTTATGGATACCACCCTTTTAATGTAGCACCTTCTAAAATAAAATCTCCAATCACACCTTTTAAGCCTTTTAAATTAACACAGTCAGGAATTAAAAGAACAATAAGGGATTTTGTGAATAGTGCTAAACTTTCAAAATTGGCAGGTTATGATGGTGTTGAAATTATGGGTTCTGAAGGTTATTTAATCAATCAATTTATTGCAAAAAGAACAAACAAACGTACTGATAATTACGGAGGTTCTTATGAGAATAGGATGCGATTGCCCATTGAATTGGTTAAGCAAACACGAGATGCCGTAGGAGATAATTTTATTATCATCTATCGTTTATCAATGCTAGATTTAGTTGAGAAAGGTAGTTCGTGGGAAGAAGTTGTAGAATTGGGTAAAGAAATAGAAAAAGCAGGGGCTACTATTATAAATACAGGAATTGGTTGGCATGAATCTCGTATTCCTACGATTGCTACTTCTGTGCCTCGCGCAGCATTTACATGGGTTACTAAAAAAATGAAAGAAGAATTGTCAATTCCATTGATAACTTCTAATCGAATAAACATGCCGGAAACTGCTGAAAAAGTATTGGCAGAAGGTCATGCAGATATGATATCTATGGCAAGACCATTTTTAGCTGATCCAGAATGGGTGAATAAAGCTAAACAAGAAAAAGATGATGAAATTAACACGTGTATAGGTTGTAATCAAGCGTGTTTAGATCATGTTTTTGAACAAAAAGTAGCAAGTTGCTTGGTGAATCCAAGAGCTTGCCATGAAACGGAATTAAATTATAATCAAACGGATAATAAGAAAAAAGTTGCTGTTATTGGAGCTGGACCAGCAGGTTTGGCTGCTTCTACTGTTGCAGCTCAAAGAGGTCATGATGTAACTCTTTTTGATGCAGATTCTGAAGTAGGTGGTCAATTTAACATCGCAAAACAAATTCCAGGAAAAGAAGAGTTTTACGAAACGTTGCGTTATTTCAATAAACAGATCGAATTACATGATGTTACTGTAAAATTGAATAAAAAGGTTTCGACTGAAGATTTGTTGAATTCTGATTTTGATGAAATAGTTATAGCAACAGGTATAAAACCTAGAACACCTAGAATTGAAGGAATTGAACATGAAAAAGTATTAAGTTACTTAGATGTTTTAAAACATAAAAAACCTGTTGGAAAAAGAGTTGCAGTAATTGGAGCAGGAGGAATTGGTTTTGATGTTTCTGAATATTTAACTCATGAAGGAGAATCTACTTCATTAAATATTGACGCATGGTTAAAAGAATGGGGAATTGATAAAACTTTCAAATCTAGAAGTGGCATTGAAGGTATTAAACCAGATTTTCATCCATCGCCAAGAGAAGTTTTTATGTTTAAAAGAAGTGAAGGGAAGTTTGGTGGGAACCTTGGTAAAACTACAGGATGGATTCATCGTTCAAGTTTAAAAAAGAAAGGTGTTCAATTTATAGGCGGAGTTTCTTATACTAAAATTGATGACCGAGGGTTGCATTATACACAAAACGAAGAGCAAAAATTATTAGAATTAGATAATATTGTTATTTGTGCTGGTCAAACCCCATTCAAAGATCTATATCAACCATTGCTAGATGCTGGTAAAAATGTTCACGTTGTTGGTGGAGCAGATTTCGCATCTGAACTTGATGCAAAAAGAGCTATTGATCAAGGCAGTAGAATTGCTGCAAAATTATAAATATTATAAATTTTTTTAAAGGGGCTTTTCCTTTTAAATATTTAAAATGACTTTTGGCTAATCTAATTTTAAAATCAAAAAATGAAATCATTTACTGTACAAGAAATTAATTTGCTTTTAAATGGTGAATTAATAGGAGATTCTGAGCATAAAATTATTGCTCCAGAACAGATAGAAAAAGCAAGTAAAGAAAATATAACATTTATAGGGAATTCAAAATATGCTCGTTTATGGGAATATTCTAATGCAAGTGCTGCTATTATAAATGAAAAATTAGAAATTGAACCAGGAGATGGAAAGGCATTTATCAAAGTGAAAAATGCAGACTTAGCAATGGCTTTATTACTAGAGGCTTTTGAACCAAATCCACCACATTTTGAAACGGATATTCACCCAACAGCTATAATTGATAAAACAGTTAAATTAGGATCAAGCTGTAAAGTTGGTGCAAATTCTTATATAGGTAAAAATGTTGTTTTAGGTGATCATGTAATTATCTATCCAAATGTTTCTATTTTTGATGATTCTATTATCGGAAATAATACAATAGTCTGGTCTGGAGCAGTAATTAGAGAGAGAAGTGAAATAGGAAACAATTGTATTTTCCATCCAAATGTTAGTATTGGTGCAGACGGTTTTGGTTATAGACCAAGTGAACAGGGTTTAACCAAAATTCCGCATATTGGAAATGTTGTGATTGGAAATCATGTAGAAATTGGTGCAAATTCTTGTGTAGATAGAGGGAAGTTTAGTTCTACTATTTTAGGTGATGGATGTAAAATTGATAATCTGGTACAGATTGGGCATAATTCTGTATTGGGTAAATTCTGTATAATGGCTGGTAATAGTGGATTAGCAGGGTCAGTTACTTTAGGAGATGGAGTAATTATTGGCGGAAGCGCATCTATTAAAGATCATACAACTATTCATTCAGGCGCAAAAGTAGGAGCAGGATCTGGAGTTATTGCAGATGTAGCAGCAGGAAAAACTGTTGTTGGTTATCCAGCAGCCGATTCTAGAGAAATGATGAAGCAATGGATTGCTTTACGTAAGTTGGCTAAAGGGTAAAAAAAAATATTGTTATAAAATCTCACTTCTTGTGAGATTTTTTTTATATCATCTATATGTAAAATAGATGTTTCCTAAATTTTTAGTTAAATTTGTATTTATAAAAATAAGATAATATGGCAATGAATAAAAATACTGTATTAGGTTGGGCAACAATGTTAATGATAATAATGGGAATTGTGCTAATTCTAATGGGAGCTTTTAAATATGATGAAATTGCAGGTTGGGGATTTGCAACTGTTGGAATTGGATTTTTTGCTATTGCATGGGTTTTTAACGCTTTAAAAGGAAGAGTATAATGAGTGACGATAAGAAGATAATATTTTCAATGACTAGGGTAAATAAAACTTATCCTGGAGCAAATAAGCAAGTATTAAAGAATATCCATTTAAGTTTTTTTTACGGAGCTAAAATTGGAATTTTAGGTCTAAACGGCTCAGGTAAATCTACTTTAATGAAGATTATAGCTGGGATTGAAAAAAACTACCAAGGAGATGTAACGTTTAATCAAGATTATACTGTTGGCTATCTTTCGCAAGAGCCTGAATTAGATGATACTAAAACGGTGATGGATATTGTTAAAGAAGGTGCTGCTGAAACTGTAGCTGTTCTTGATGAGTATAACAAAATCAATGACATGTTTGGTTTAGAGGAAGTATATTCCGATGCTGATAAAATGGAAAAGTTGATGAATCAACAAGCCGTTTTACAGGATAAAATTGACGCTTTAGATGCTTGGGAACTAGATACAAAATTAGAAATAGCAATGGATGCTATTAGGACTCCTACAGGAGATACTCCTATTAAAAACTTATCTGGTGGAGAGCGACGTAGAGTTGCTTTGTGTAGGTTGTTATTACAACAACCAGATGTTTTATTACTAGATGAGCCTACGAATCACTTAGATGCAGAGTCAGTACATTGGCTAGAGCATCATTTATCACAATATAAAGGAACTGTGATTGCTGTAACGCACGATAGATATTTCTTGGATAATGTTGCTGGATGGATTTTGGAATTAGATAGAGGTGAGGGAATCCCTTGGAAAGGAAATTATTCATCTTGGTTAGAGCAAAAAGGAAATAGACTTAAACAAGAAGAAAAAACAGCTTCGAAACGTCAAAAAACATTAGAGCGAGAGTTAGAATGGGTACGTCAAGGAGTAAAAGGACGTCAGTCAAAATCAAAAGCTCGTTTGGCGAATTATGATAAGTTGATGAGTCAAGATCAAAATAAAATTGATGAGAAATTAGAAATTTATATTCCTAATGGTCCAAGACTTGGAACAAATGTGATTGATGCAAAAGGTGTTTCGAAAGCATTTGGAGAAAAGTTATTATATGATGATCTTAATTTTTCATTACCTCCTAATGGTATTGTAGGAATTATAGGCCCCAATGGAGCAGGTAAAACGACTATCTTCAAAATGATAATGGGAGAAGAGAAACCTGATAATGGAGAATTTGAAGTAGGAGATACTACTAAAATAGCTTATGTAGATCAATCACATTCAAATATTGATGCTGATAAATCTATTTGGGAAAATTTTTCTGATGGACAGGACCTAGTGATGATGGGAGGAAAAATGGTGAATTCTAGAGCGTATCTAAGCCGTTTCAATTTTGCAGGTTCTGAGCAAAATAAAAAAGTAAGCGCATTGTCTGGAGGAGAGCGTAATAGACTGCATCTAGCAATGACATTAAAAGAAGAAGGAAATGTATTGTTATTAGATGAGCCAACAAATGATTTGGATATAAATACTTTAAGGGCTTTGGAAGAAGGTTTAGAGAACTTTGCAGGTTGTGCTGTTGTAATTTCGCATGATAGATGGTTTTTAGATAGAATTTGTACACATATATTAGCCTTTGAAGGTGATTCTCAGGTTTATTATTTTGAAGGTTCTTTTTCAGAATATGAAGAAAATAAAAAGAAACGTCTAGGTGGCGATTTAATTCCTAGAAGAATAAAGTATAAAAAATTAACTCGATAAAATAATAGCCCAACTTAAGTTGGGCTATTATTTTTTGTTAAATATTGTTCTTTTTTTAGTCTACTTAATTGAACACTAGATATTCCTAAATGGGAGGCAATTTGTTTTTGAGAAATTAAATTATCAATTTTTGGAATCCTCTTTTTTAAAGTCAAATATCTGTCAATTGCCAAAAGGCTAATCAGTTCAATTTCTCTTTTTTCAGTTGAAATGAAAAAACTTTCAAGAATTTTTCTATATAGAATATTTAATTCAAGTGAATTTTCAGTTAATTTTATAAAATCATAATAATTACAACTTACAATTCTGCATTCAGTTAGACATTCAATTGCTATAAAGGATTTCTTTTTAGTAATTAATGCAGGAAAAGCTGCGAAGTAGTTATTATCATGAAAAATAAAGCAGCTATACTCTTTGCTGTTTCTAATTTCATAGGAACGTACAATCCCATAAAATAAAAAATAAAAATGATCCGTTCTATTGCCAATTTCAACTATTTTTTCTTTAGCAGAATAGTTTTTTATCTCAATTAATGGATTCAACTTTATCCAAGACTCTCTTGATAGAGGATGGGTTTTGTTTATTTGTTCTATTAATTTATCCATTACCTTAAATATTTTTTAGTTTCTTTCTAATTCTACTTAATTGTATAGAGGTAATTGCTAAATGATTTGCTATTTGTTTTTGAGGAATTAAGATATCTATATCTATAATTTGCTCTCTTAACTCTAAATATCTCTCTGTCGCATTTAAAGTTAAATGATCTAATGATCTTTTATAATTAGTTAAATAAAGTTTCTCTAAATTTTTTATATGAAAAGAGGCTAGATCATTATTATTTTCAACTAATGAGATGAATTTTTCATATTCAAACTCAATCACTTCACAATCGGTTAAACACTCAATAGTATATTTAGATGGCTTTTTAGAAATAAGTCCTGTAAAGCATCCAATAATATCTCCACTAGTAAAAATTGCTTTATTATATTCCTTTTCTTTAGGGAGAACTATAAATATTCTAGCAATACCAGATTTTAAAAAACTAATTTTATGAGGTGTAATCCCTATTTTACAAATTAAATATTTAGCTAAATATTTTTTTTCGATTAGTATTTTACTAAATTCATTAATAGTTTGTTGAGAAAGGGGATGAACACTTTTTATGTGCTTTATAAACTGATCCATTGGGACAATGAATTAATAATTATTTTACTAATATAATAAATAAATAAGATTAAAGAGTTAGTAATTGTGTTAAAAAATTGATTTTCAATTTAATATATCTAAAATACAGTTCTTTTTTAGGTAAATTTCAGTACTAGGGCCTTCCATAAAAAGTAAATCAAGTATGCTCAAATTTGAAATAAAACCATGTTTATTTTCAAAAACTTGAGTGTATGGTTTTAGATCGTAATTAAGTTCTTTTCTTGCAACTGCTAAACTTCTAAAATCTTTCAAATCTGAATCTATATTATATATTGAAGTTTTAGAATATGTAATTTCTTCTTGCATTGAACTCATGATAAATTCATGACATTTTATATTAAAATCTAATAAAAACTCCTGTTTTTGTTCATAAAGTGGTCTTAAATCATCTTCATAAAATTCAAAAAATGGCGAAGATCTATAAACTGTTTGAAGCGTTCTTAAATGTTGTTGTTGCCAATTAGAACTATTATCAATCTTTATATCTCTTGACTTCTGTCTTGTGTTTTTGTTGTGTATAGTTGAAATGTTGAGTTGTAATTTCCCACTTGCACTGTAAATATTGCAACGATTTCTATAGGTCTGTTTTTGAAAATTATCATCTACTTCAAATACAATTGTATCGCTTTTTGTCATTGCAATGTATTGTATAATTGGCGCAAAATATGTTGGGATAAATAACAAGATTTATGGTTTTTTCTTCTTTTTGATAAAATTGCTATAGACTATCCAAACACCTAATAATCCTAAAAAGTAATAAAGGTAAGATACCGGATTCCCACTTCCGTGAACTGTTGTAAAGAAACGTTCCCAACGAGGTTTTCCACCACTCCAAGGCATACCATTCTTAAAACTCATCCAAATGAAAACAGGTTTTCCTACAACATGATCCATTGGTGTAAAGCCCCAAAAACGTGCGTCTAATGAACTTTGTCGGTTGTCACCCATCATCCAATAATAATCTTGTTTAAAAGTATAATTGGTTGCTTTTTTGCCATCAATATAGACTTCGTTATTATTAAAAGTGACATCATTATGATTTCCATATTCTTTAATTAAGTTCTTATAAAACGGAATAGATTTTTCGTTCAATTCAACTGTCTCTCCCTTTTTCGGAATATATATTGGGCCGTAATTATCTATTGTCCAAGCATACTGTTCATTATGAGGGAAAATTCTATTATTATAATTTCCTGCCGGTTCTATTTTTCTTGTAATACTTTTTACAGAAGGATTCTTTTTTAATAATTTCAAATCATCTTCAGATAGATTTAAAATGTATTTGCCTTCTTTAGAAACATAACCTTCCCTAACATTATAACGCTCTCTAATGCTTCTACTATTTAATTGTTTTCCATCTGTATCTACTTCATAAAAAAATTGTGGTTTTGCTCTGTCTGGCATTATAGAGCGTTCTCCATTGATGTAAATATCTCCATTAATTATTTGTAGCGAGTCACCTGCAATAGCAACACAGCGCTTAACATAATTGGTTTTTTTATCAATAGGTTTGTATGTGAATTTTCCAGAATTATCTCCCCACATTGTCGCTAAAGTATCTGCAGGCCAGTTAAAAACAACAATTTCATTACGTTTTATTTTTTGTAATCCAGGTAATCTGTAATGTGGAAGTTGTGGTTTTTTTAAATATGAACCTTTACTTATTAACGGTATAGAGTCATGTACCATAGGCAGGGCAATTGGAGTCATAGGTACTCTTGCTCCATAATGAAACTTACTTACAAGTAGAAAATCTCCAACCAATAATGACTTTTCTAAAGATGATGTAGGAATTACGTATGGACGCATGAAATACGTGTGTACTAATGTTGCAGCAATAACAGCAAAGGCAATGGAACTAATCCAATCACCAAGGCCACTTTGAGGCTCTAAACTTCTGTTTTTAACATATTTTACATCTGCTACATAATTGATATAATAAATATAAAAGCCAAGAGTAAGCAAAACTAAAATAGAATCTAATCTTGATTTTTTTCCAAAACTTCTGATTGTTTCAATCCATATTACAGGGAACATCAATAAATTAATAATAGGAATAAAAAGTAAAATTATCCACCATTTTGGTCTATTTATAATTTTCATTAATACAATACTATTGTATACTGGAATTATAGCTTCCCACCATTTTCTTCCTGCTTTTTCGTATAGTTTCCATGTGCCAAAAAAGTGAATTACTTGTATAAGTAAGAAAAATAGTATTAATTGTATTGCTGTCATAAATTTTTATTTAAATCCCTAAAACATCTTTCATTGTATAAACCCCTTTCTTGTCTACTAGCCATTCGGCAGCAACTACTGCTCCTAATGCAAAACCTTCTCGATTATGCGCTGTGTGGTTTATATTTATAGTGTCAATTTCTGATGAATAAGATATTGTATGTGTTCCAGTTACTTCTGGAATTCTTTTCGCTGTTATTGGTAGTGTTTTTTGATCATTTGTTACATCTAATGACCAATTGTTTTTCTTTGTATGTTTTATTATGCCTTCTGCTAGTGTGATTGCTGTTCCACTTGGAGCGTCTAATTTTTTTGTATGATGTATTTCTTCAATGGAAATATTATAATTATTTAAATTAGACATCATTTTAGCAAGTTGCTCATTTAATTCAAAGAATATATGAACTCCTAAACTAAAGTTTGTTGCAGTTATAAATGCACCCTTTTTTTGAATGCACAATTCTGTAATTTCTTCAATGCGATTATGCCATCCTGTAGTTCCAGAAATCACAGGAACATTATTGTTGAAGCATTTTATTATATTAACTTCTGCAGATGAAGGGATGCTGAAATCAATCGCAATATCGGCAATTGAAACATCATAGTTGATTGTTTTCGAATCAACAATTAAAACGATTTCATGACCTCGGTTTAGAGCAATTTTTTCAATTGCTTTTCCCATTTGGCCATATCCTAGTAATGCTATTTTCATTATTGAAAACTATAGGATAATGAAATGCCTGCTGTGACTTGATTTGTAATAGGATCAATTAATATCTGAGGTTTAAATGCTAAATTGTCATCAGTATTTAATTGTTTTAAATGGGCATCTACACTTGCTTCAACAATTTGTAAGGCATACATTCCAATTGTAATAAATAGTGATAAATCTCTATCTTCTTTAAACCTTGTTTGAGCACGTTCTAGTGCGTCATCTGTCAATAAGACATTTCCATTTAATCCATCAAATTCATGAGGCTTTCCTGATCGCATTGATTTAAATGCATCGCGATATCTGTTATATTGTTTGTTATTATAAATGTAAAACCCTGTTGAAGTCCCTAGTACACCATAAACAATTGGAATTTTCCAATACTTTTTATTATATGCTTGCCCAAGCCCTGGAAGTATTGCAGAGTAAAATGCTGCAGTAGAAGGTGCTAAAGGATTTATTACATCATCAATTGTTGGAATGGTATCACTAATGATTAAGTCATTTTCTTGAGAGAATGAAAAAAAACTATTCAAAAGAATGAAACTAAAGAAAAGATATTTGAATTTTAATCCCACGTTTATTGTAATAGTTTTTTAATTCTTAAAAAATCTTCTTCCGAACTAAACGGAATGGTGATTTTCCCTTTATTTCTATCAGATACTTTTACGTTTACACTACAATTTAAATATCCTTCAATTCCATTTAAACTGTTTTTTATATAAAACGGAAGTTGTGCTTTTTTTACAATTTCTTTTTCTGGACCACCATCTTTTATACTTTTAACTAAATCTTCAGTTTGTCTTACTGAAAGTTTTAATTTTAATATTTTTTCATAGATAGCTAATTGTTCTTCTGGATTTTCAATATTTATTATTGCTCTTCCATGACCCATTGAAATAAATCTATCACGAATTCCTGTTTGAATGATTGGGTCTAATTTTAATAACCTTAAGTAATTAGAAATGGTAGAACGTTTTTTACCAACTCGTTTACTCATTTCTTCTTGAGTCAAATTAATTTCATCAATTAATCGTTGATATGATAAAGCAATTTCAATAGGATCTAAATTTGTTCGTTGAATATTTTCAACTAATGCCATTTCTAGCATTTCTTGATCGTTTGCAATTCTTATGTAGGCAGGAATAGTTTTATTTTCAATTAATTTTGAAGCTCTAAAACGACGTTCTCCAGAAACTAATTGAAATTTATTGTCATCAATTTTTCTAACAGTAATTGGCTGAATTACACCTAATTGTTTTATAGATGTTGCTAATTCTCTTAAAGCCTCTCCGTCAAAATGAAATCTTGGTTGATAAGGGTTAACTTCAATTGAAGTTAACTCTATTTCAATTATACTTCCGACAAGTTTGTCTGTATTTACATCTTTTAATAATGCTGACAATCCTCTACCTAAAGCTTGTTTTTTAGTCGCTTTTGCCATTATTTAGTATTCTTTTTAAGAATTTCATTTGCTAAATTAATATAATTTTCGGCTCCTCGACTTGTTGCGTCATATTTTATGATACTTTCACCATAACTAGGTGCTTCACTTAAACGAACATTTCGTTGGATAATTGTTTTGAAAACCATATTGTCAAAGTGCTTTTTTACTTCATCTACCACTTGATTAGAGAGTCTTAATCTAGAATCATACATAGTTAGTAATAAGCCCTCGATCTCTAAATCTTTATTGTGTAGACTTTGAACACTTTTAATTGTGTTTAATAATTTCCCTAAACCTTCTAAAGCAAAGTACTCACATTGAATTGGAATTAAGACACTATCTGCAGCGGTAAGAGAATTTAATGTTATTAAACCTAATGATGGCGCACAATCAATTAAAATATAATCGTAATCATCTTTTACTTCTTCTAATGCTTTTTTAAGCATATACTCCCGCTCTTCTTTGTCTACAAGTTCTATCTCAATAGCCACTAAATCGATATGAGAAGGAATGATATCAACATTTGGGGAGTTTGTTTTAATAATTGCTTCTTTTGCAGATGTTTTATGTTCCAATAATTGATAGGTGCCAGTTTCAATAGTTTCAACATCAATACCTAGTCCAGATGTAGCATTAGCCTGTGGGTCTGCATCAATAAGTAATACTTTTTTTTCTAAAACACCTAGTGAAGCTGCTAAATTTACAGCTGTTGTTGTTTTACCAACACCACCTTTTTGATTTGCAATTGCAATTATTTTTCCCATAGAATTGTGAGGTTATAAAGATGTAAAAATACAATTATTTATGACTTTTAAAAGTAGAAGATGTTAACAATTTGTTAGTCTTTACTAACTAAATCGGTTAAAGAAAGGTCTAAAGTAGGATATTTAAACTTGAAACCTGTTTGTGAAATTTTCTCAGAAGAAACTCTGCTACCTTCTGTGATTATTTTTGACATGTCTCCAAGAATTAATTTTAAAATTACGCCTGGAACTTTTGGTAACCAAATTGACTTGTTAAGAGATGTCGCAATTTTCTGCGTAAAAGATTGATTGTTTAAATGTTCTGGAGCAACAGCATTATATATATTGCTGATTTTTGTGTTTTCTATCGAGTGGATATACATTTCACATAAATCATCAATATGAATCCATGGCATGTATTGTTTTCCTGAACCAATAGCCGAACCAAAACCTAGTCTTATTGGCTTAACTAATTTCTCTAGTACTCCACCATTTTTAGATAGCACAACTCCTGTTCTTAATTTCACAACTCTTATTCCAAAGTTTTTGAATTCATTTGCAGCTCCCTCCCATAACTCACAAACTCTTCCTAAGAAATCATGTGCGAAAGAATCATTTTCTGTAAATATTTTTTCTGAAGTTATTGTGCCATAGCAATTTACTCCTGAGGCTGAAATAAAAGCTTTTATTTTTGTATTCTTTGGATCAATTGATTTTAAAAGTAGTTTTGTAGAGTTTACACGGCTGTCAATAATTTCTTTCTTCCTTTTGTTTGTCCATCTTTTATCTGCAACTCCAGCACCAGCCAAATGAATTATATAATCAACGTCTAAAATAAATTCCTTGTCAATAGTTTGATTTTCAATATCCCAACAGTAAAATTGAATAGAATCACTAGCTTTTCTATTTCTACTTAGCACAGAAACAGCATACCCTTTGGCGAGAAGTTTTTTTGATAATGCTCTTCCTATAAGCCCTGTTCCGCCTGTTATTAAAACTCGTTCCATTTTTATATTTTCTCTGGAATATTCTCTAATGTTTTTAATAAGTAACTCCAATATTTTTGAGTAGAACTAATTGATGCTCTTTCATCTGGTGAGTGTGCACCTTTAATTGTTGGTCCAAAAGAGATCATATCCATTTCCGGATAATGAGTTCCTAAAAGACCACATTCTAGTCCTGCATGGCAAGCCAAAATATTAGCTTTTTCATTAAACATGTCTTGATATACCTTTTTCATTACTTTTAAAATAGCTGAGTCTGGGTTTGGTTTCCATCCAGGATAAGAACCTCCGAATTCAACATTAAAATTGGCTAACTCAAAAGAAGATTTTAGTGTATAAGCTAAATCCCATTTTCCAGATTCAACAGAAGAACGTGTCAAACAGCCAATTTTTATAGCACCATCTTTTACGATTACTCGTGCAATGTTATTTGATGTTTCTACTAAATTTTCAATATCTGGACTCATTCTAAAAACACCATTATATGCAGAGTAAGTGGCGTTTATAAGTAATTTTTGTTCTTTTTTTGAAAGTGTACCTTGAGGCGAGTCAGTTTTAGTAATGGAAATTTCTAAATCAGATTCTATGGTATTAAATTCATTTATAATTTCCGATTTTATTTTTTCAAATTCGTTTATAAATGCGTTATCATTTTCTGTAACTATAGTAGCGTTACTCTCTCTAGGTATTGCATTTCTCAAACTTCCTCCATCAATATTAGCAATTAGAGAATTTTCAATTGTTGCATACAAAACTCTATTCATTAACTTGTTTGCATTCCCAAAGCCTTTAATGATATCCATACCAGAATGTCCACCTTGAAGACCTTTAACGGTAATTTTATAAGCAATAGAATTTGCTGAAACACTTTCAAGAACATATGTTTTTTTTGCTGTAACATCAACGCCTCCAGCACATCCAACACCTATTTCATCATCATCTTCAGTGTCTAAATTTAATAAAATTTCTCCTTCTAAATATCCGCCTTCAAGCCCCATTGCACCTGTCATTCCAGTTTCTTCATCAATTGTAAAAAGTGCTTCAATTGCAGGATGAGGAATATCGGTGGATTCTAAGATACTCATAATGGAAGCAACACCTAAACCGTTATCTGCCCCTAAAGTTGTTCCGTCCGCACGAACCCAATCTCCATCAACATACATTTTTATACCCTCTGTATCGAAATCAAAGATAGTATCATTATTTTTTTGATGAACCATATCTAAATGACTTTGCATCACAATTGCTTTGCGATTTTCCATGCCTTTAGTTGCGGGTTTTTTGATAATTACATTTTGAACTGGATCTATGATCGTTTTTAGACCTAATTTTTTACCAAAATCAACGATAAAAGCAATTACTCGCTCTTCTTTTTTTGAAGCTCTTGGTATTGCGTTTAAATCTGCAAAATTATTCCAAACTCTTTTTGGCTCTAGGTTTCTTATATCTGTATTCATTATTTCAAATTTTAAGGTCAACAAAGGTACTTAAAATGACTACCAAAAACTAATCAATAGTTATTACAGATTCCTCTATTGGAATTCGAACCTTTTTTAATGAACTCATCATGTCGTCTTCTGCTCTAAAGCCAACAGGAAGTAGTAAAACTGATTTTAAATGAAGTGCTTTTAGATTCAAAATCTCATCGTATTTAATTGAATTAAAACCTTCCATTGGACACGAATCAATCTCTTCAAAAGCACATACAGTCATTAATTTACCTAAAGAAATATACGCCTGATTTATGGATGATTTTTCTGTTTCCTCGGTTGATTTAGTACTTATAGTTTCTTTAAGAAATGCTCTAAAATCTTTAATTACAGTTTCAGGAGTTCCTCTTTCTTTTTTCTCTAAATCAAACTTTTCATCAATATAATTTTCATCAATATTTGTTTTTATACAGATTATTAGAAGATGAGAACATTCTGTAACTTGAGATTGGTTAAATGAATGTTCTTGTAGAGAGTTTTTTATCTCTTGGTTTTTTAAAACAATTAGTTTTAGAGGTTGCAGACCATAAGATGTTGCGGTTAAATTGAACGTATTTTTTAATATGTCTATTTGACTTTCTGATAGTCTTTTAGACGTGTCAAATTTTTTGGTTGCATATCGCCACTTTAATTTATCAATACTATTCATAATCTTTAACTTTAATGCAAATAACGATAAAAATTGGAATTGAATAAATTCTATTAGATTGTATTTTTTGATACTCATATAAATAATGTATATTTAACTCTTAGTTGCTGCTATGAAAGAAGATTTTTTGCATTACTTGTGGAAACACAAACTGTTTTTCACATCAAATTTAAAAACTACAAATGACGAACTTGTTTCTATTTCATCTGTAGGGAATCATAATCATAATTCTGGACCAGATTTTTTTAATGCTCAACTGAGAATAGGAGAGCAGTTATGGGCTGGAAATGTTGAAATTCATTTAAAATCTTCGGATTGGTATCTGCATAATCATGAAATGGATTCTAATTATGACACTGTTATCTTACATGTTGTTTGGGAGCACGATATCGAAATTCATACGAATGTAAATAGTGTAATTCCTACTTTAGAGTTGAAAAACTTCGTTTCTGATGAATTAATCAAAAATTATCAAAAATTATTTTCCAAATCTCAAAAATGGATTAATTGCGAAAGAGATATTCATTCGGTTGATTCTTTTGTTGTTGAGAATTGGTTAGAGCGATTGTACTTTGAAAGACTAGAGCAAAAAGCAATTTTAATAACTAAACTCCTTAAGGAAACAAACTATGATTGGGAAGCGGTTTTATTTCAATTATTAGCACGTAATTTTGGTTTAAAAGTTAATGGTGATATATTTTTTGAAATGGCTAAAAACTTGAATTTTGCTATTGTTAGAAAAGAAGCCACTTCTCAGCAGAATTTAGAAAGTTTGTTTTTTGGTCAACTGGGAATGTTAAATAACTCTGGAGAAGATTCATATTTCAATCTTTTGAAAAGTGAATATGCATATCAAATAAAAAAATATAAACTGATATCAAATAAATCTTCAGTACAATTTTTTAGGTTAAGACCTATTAATTTTCCAACGATTAGAATTTCTCAATTGGCTAGTTTATATAGTTTGCAACAAAACTTATTTTCAAAATGTATAGAGAAAGAGAGTTTAAAAGAATACTACGATTTGTTTTCTGTAACTACTTCTGAGTTTTGGAATACACATTATACTTTTGAAAAAGAGTCTCCAAAAAAGGCGAAGAAATTATCTAATGCATTTGTTGATTTATTGCTAATCAATACTATTATCCCTTTAAGATTTGTGTATCAAAAACACATTGGTAATTTTGAGGAAACGGATATTTTAAATTTAATTAAAGAAATAAAGCCAGAGAAGAATAGTATTATTAATAAATATAATATACTAAAAATTAAATCTGAGAGTGCATTTCAAACTCAAGCTTTATTAGAACTTAAAAACGAAAATTGTGCACAACAAAAATGTTTGCAATGCGCAATTGGAAATCATTTATTAAAGAATTAATACTTCGCTGACTGTCCTTTTTTAGGAGTAGACTTTTTTATAAAATCTCTAATATCTTGATTTGAAGATTGTAAATCTTCACTTCTCAAATACATCATATGTCCGCTTCTATAGCCTTTAAAATCAAATCTATTTTTCATTTTTCCGCTTGGATCAGTTTGCCACATTGAGTATTTTGCTCCAAAATAAGTTGTTGCTCCATCATAATAGCCACTTTGAACTAATACATGTAAAAACGGGTTTTCCGCCATGGCTTGTCTTAAATCTTCTCTTGTATTATTGTTTCTTCTATCCCAAGGATTTACATCGCCAAACATATTGTATTTTAAATCTGTTTTATAATTCAAATGCTCTCTTAGATAGTAATTAATTGCTGGAGTAAAAGAATGTAACCATGAAGTTAATTCTGCATTATAGTCTGGTCTTGATCCAGTTTCTTTTTTATCTATACCTATGTATCTCGAATCTAATCTTCCAATTGTTTCACCAGTTGTATTTCTTAATAATTCTTTCCAGAAAAACCCTGTACTTACATCTAAATTGTTTTGTAAAATAGATTTTTTTGATATTCCAGAGTAATATGACATTTTTTCCGCGATATGATTTTTTTCTTTTTCAGAAATAAATCCACCTTTTGTTAACGCAGGGATTAAAGAATTGATAGCGAAATTTTCTGCTTCTGGCAAAACATCTAATAAGTCTTTACTTTGTAATTCTTTTGGTAGCATTTTGTGATGCCATGCCGCAGCAGTAAAGTAGGGTAGGTTTGTTCCGGATTGGATAGGTACATCAGAATTAAAAACCAAATAATCTGCAGGAGAAACCATTATGACTCCATTGATATACATCCATTGTGATTCTTGAAGTTCTAGTGCTAACCCTGCAACTCGTGTTCCTCCATAACTTTCTCCAATAATATATTTTGGTGACCTCCAACGATTATTTCTAGTAACAAACGTGTTTATCCATTCTGCTAAATATTTTATGTCAGCATTTATTCCAAAGAATTTTTTTCTATCAGGATATTTACCCTCTTTATCTTTAATCATTCTTGAGTATCCTGTATTCACAGGATTTACATAAACTATATCTGCAACATCTAAAATTGAATATGGATTGGTTTTGACTCCATAAGGCTGTAAAGGATACCCTTCATCATCAACATTCAAAATTTTTGGACCTGTATATGCAACATGCATCCAAACGGATGCTGAACCAGGACCTCCATTAAAAGAGATAACTAGTGGACGACTACTATCATCTTTTACATCACTTCGTTTATAATAGGTGTAATAAATTGAAGCAATTGCTTTTTCATCTTCCCAAACGGGTAGTGTTCCAGAATTAGCTGTATATGGAAAAGAGACACCTTTTATGGTTGTTATGTGTTTGGTTGTGACTACAGAATCATTAGCAGTTACTCTATCTTGAGCAATTGTAAACGAAATAAATATAAGTGATAAAATGAATGAGAATAGTGAATTTTTCATAATTGATTTTACAGTGAAATTTAGAAGTATAAATATACACGAAATCAATTAATAAATAAAAAATTTAACTACCCTAGTTTAGGATATTTCGATGGTTTTACTTCATGCATCATGTTGTAAGCAACTTCAAAAATATCGTTCTCATTTGGTTTAGAGTAATAATCACCATCCGTTCCGTAAGCAGGTCTATGAGCTCTAGAGGCTAATGTTATTGGCTTACTATCAAGATATTGATACCCGTTTTGATTTTCAATTATTTCTTGTAAAATGTATGCGGATCCTCCACCCGGAACATCTTCATCTATAATTAATAATCTATTTGTTTTTTGAAGACTCTTTACAATGTCATGATTGATATCAAAAGGTAATAAACTTTGAATGTCAATAATTTCAACATCAATATCAACTTGCAATAATTCTTTTGCTACTTCTTGGACTATTCTTAGCGTTGAGCCATATGATACAATAGTTATATCACTACCTTCTTTAACAGTTTCAACAACTCCAATTGGCGTTGTAAATTCTCCCAAATTCATAGGTAATTCTTCTTTTAAACGATATCCATTTAAGCATTCTATAACAAGTGCTGGTTCATTAGCTTGTAGTAATGTATTATAAAAACCTGCTGCTTTTGTCATGTTTCTAGGAACTAAGATATACATTCCTCTTAATGCTCCTAAAAGCATTCCCATAGGTGATCCTGAATGCCAAATACCTTCTAATCTATGACCACGAGTTCTAACAATAACTGGTGCAATTTGTTTTCCTATAGTTCTATATCTTAATGTGGCAATATCATCACTCATTATTTGAATCGCATAGATTAAATAATCTAAATATTGAATTTCTACAATAGGCCGTAACCCTCTCATAGCCATTCCAATTCCTTGACCCATAATACTAGCTTCACGAATTCCTGTATCAGAAACTCTGATATCCCCAAACTTCTCTTGCATTCCTTCTAAACCTTGATTCACATCACCAATGAATCCAACATCTTCACCAAAAGTCAATACTTCTGGATACTTATTGAAAATTGTTTCAAAATTATCTCTTAAAATTACGCGCGCATCTACAGAATTTGATTCATTAGAATATTGAGGAAGAATTTCTTTAATATTGGTAGCTGAATCTACAGAATCATCATATAAATCTGAACTGTATTTTTTTTGAATAGTTTTTTTTGAGTTTGATAACCATTCAATAAACTTTATTTTAGATTCAGAATTATCTCCAGATAAATATGGAAGTACTTTTCTGGCTAAAGTATAAAGTTCTTTTCTAGAAGGTTCGTTTAATGATTTTAAATCATTAACTATTTTGGTGATAAAGTTTTTATTAGAGCTAGTTAAAGCGGCTTTTTCAATATAGCTTACTCCTGCAATTAATTCTTCTTTTATAGGATTCGTAAATGCAGACCAAGCATCTCTTTTTGCTTTATTAACTTCTTTTTTTATTTGTTTTTCAATACTTATTAATTCCTCTTCATTTTTAACAAAGCGAAGCGTTTCACCATTATTGTCTAATTCGAAATCTAAAACCCATTCACGCATTTTGACATTACAATCGTATTCTCTTTCCCATTTTAAACGTTCTTCAGTTTTATAGCGTTCATGAGATCCAGAAGTAGAATGGCCTTGTGGTTGTGTTAATTGCGTCACATGAATTATTGCAGGAATGTGTTCATTTCTTACCAATTCTGCCACTTTATTATAGGTGTCAATTAATTGAACATAGTCCCAGCCATGTACAGTAACAATCTCATAGCCATTACTTTTTTTATCGCGTTTAAAGCCTTTTAATACTTCCGATATACTTTCTTTGGTAGTGTGATCTTTTGCATGTACAGAAATTCCATATTCATCATCCCAAATACTAACCAACATTGGTACTTGTAAAACTCCTGCAGCATTTATAGTTTCATAAAATAATCCTTCACTAGTACTTGCGTTTCCAATTGTTCCCCAAGCAATTTCATCCCCTTTATTTGAAAAGTTTTTACTGTGTTTTTGAACAACATCTAAATTTCTATATACTTTAGAGGCTTGGGCTAAACCTAATAATCGAGGCATTTGAGATGCTGTAGAAGAAATATCTGAAGAAGTGTTATATTGTTTAGTTAAGTTTTTCCATGACCCATCTTCATTAATACTATGAGTAGCAAAATGGCCTCCCATTTGGCGCCCACCAGAATAAGGTTCAACTTTAATATCAGGATGTGCATATAAACCAGCAAAAAATTCGCGAGGACTTAATAAATCCAAAGCCATCATAAAAGTTTGATCCCTATAATATCCTGAACGAAAATCACCATTTTTAAACGCTTTTGCCATTGCTAATTGAGGTAGTTCTTTACCGTCACCAAAAATTCCGAACTTGGCTTTTCCAGTCAATACTTCACGACGACCAAGTAAACTACATTCTCTACTTGTTACAGCAATTTTGTAATCGTTTAAAATTTCAGTTTTAAACTCTTCAAAAGAAAGTTGTTTGGTGTTTTTGGAAGTTGTTTCAGAAATCATATCTTATTTTTTACTCTTTCGCAAATTTAATATTTTACAACGAAATATAAAAATTTTTGCATAAAATTATAGTATTCTCATTAATAAAAGCCTCTTCTTACGAAATTGATAATTTTTTTAGGATTTACAGTTATAGTGAATCTAATTTTAGAACTATAATTGGATTGATTTACTTCCCAGCCATTATTAGAATACAAAGGGAAATATACTTCAAGAATTTCATGTACAAAGTTTAGTCTCACACCATTCTCATAAGCAAAATAGACAGGCTCATTTTTGTTTTTAAGAAAACCAATATCATTATAAATTTCTGCCCAACGCCAAATACCAATACTTGTGTTGAAAGTCGCAAGCCATTGATTTGCATAATTTTGTGGTAAAGTTGACTTGAAACCACCTTCATTAGTTATTATTTGTTGACTAAAAAATCCAGTACCTTCAGATCTTCCAAGATAATCTAATCTAAATAAATAATCATTTTGTCTTGTCAGTCCAAAATCAAAATAATTAGTTTCAGTTTTATTGTTTAAAAATGCTCCAGCAAAAAATCTGAAATCAAATTGTCTATTTTTGTCTGTTAGTTTTCTATACCTTAAATCTAAGGTTAGCTTACTGAATTTATCACCAAACTCAATGTTAGTTGTATGTCTTAAATCTTCAATTATATTTGGCTTAGAGTATGAGTAGCCAATATTAAATACACTATATTTACTTGATTCTGGGTTTTGACTTAATGAAGTTGGATCTAAATCTCGTTTAACATTTATATAATTTGCAAAAATTGCACTACCACCAACATCACGTAAACTTTTACGTTTAAATTGTACTATTGCATAAGGTGATATCGTTCTATAGGATAAATCATCTGCGTAGTGAAAATAACTTCCAGCTATACCAAAAAGATACTTATTTACCTTTGAGTTTTCAGGAAGTAATTCGTATAGTGCAGAAGCAGAACCTGTTAAAGTTTTTGACTTTGTTCCGTAATACGGACTTATTTTATAAATAAAATTTTTCTTTAAATAGGTTTTATTACTTAATGACATTCCTAGTTGTAATCCATCATATAAATTGTATTTGTAAATAGGTGTATAGTATATTTGATTATAATATGGATCTTCAATATCTCTTAGGAATTTAAATTGAATAGGTCTATTAAATAGTTTTTTCTCAGTATTCTTCCAATTGTCTTTTAAATTTAATTCAGGATATAAGTATTCATAATTCAAAGAGAGCTTATTGAAACCGTTTTTTGAAATTTTGATAGTCGTAATTGAATCGATATTTTGTATCCATTTTTTAAAGTGAATTTTTTTATCTTTAACTCCATACAATGCTACTGGAGCGGTCATGTCTCTTTTATTTCTAATAGTTACTGTAATAGAATCTTTCTCGACATTTACTTTGTCGATGGTGTAGTTAATCTTCTTTTTAGATTTTATATAATCGCCAAAAAACCAAGAAACATCTTTTGTTGTACTTGATGTTATTAAATTTTTAAAAGTATCACTATGGGAGAATTTCAAACTATTATTATCGTAATACTCTTTAATTTTTGATGGAATTATACTATCTCCTAAAAACTCATTTAAATACCTAATACCTAAACCGGCTTTATATTTATTAACTATTTTTCTATTAAAATTTGATAAAGAATCTGACCTTGTTGTTAGTGCTTGATCAACATTTTTTCTTGCCGCAAACTGATATATTAGTGGATATTTATCATTGAATTTTAATTGTGCTAAATTGAATTTTCTGATACCCCAAATTTTTGAAATATTTCCTGTTGCTTTTATCTCTGGATAAAATTCAGAAACATACTCCATCATTAAATGGGTTTGTATACCGTCAACTAACCAAGAATCTTCGCGCTTATTAACAATTAATGTGTTTTCGATGTATTGATTGCTCAATGCTTTAAACATCTTTATATCCCATTCAAAAGTATCTGAAAAAGGTCTTAAGAATGATGGTAGCTGGCTTAATCCATATACTGGATTTTTAGAATAAGAGATTTTGTTAATCAACATTTTTTGATGAGGATATTTCCCTAGATGCTTCTCTATAAATGCAATTTCTCTATTTAGGATATCTGTTTTTATACCTGCATTTAGATTTTTTGAGTTTAAATTAGTTTCAATAGATATGTTTGAAGTATTGAAAACTTCAAAATCATTAGCATTATTGATGTTTAACTCAATGTCAGTTCTATTATTCCCAACTAAATTATATGTTTTTTGATGTTCACTTTTTGAAATAATTGATTCTAAATCTGAGTTTAATATATATTCATTTGGAACGGTAAATGTTATATTATAATTGGTTAAATCTACCAATAGGTCATCCATGTCTAAGTTACTCATCAACTTCCATTCAGTATCATTAAATGCCGGACTTAGATACCAATATCTCAAATTGTAGGCGTTTTTACTCCTACCATATTTGGTGAATTTGTTTGATGGAATTTTCACTGAATATGTTGATGAAATTGTAATTGATTTGCCTTTTTCTAAAGACTTTTTTAATCCAATTTTTATAATATCACTTCTCTTTTCTAGATTTTTCCATGCAACATTTTCATAATCAATAGCTATACTCTTAATATCTGTGTGTCCACGAAATTTTTCTTTAGCAAAATATAAATCTTTATTATAGTTTGCTATTAACCGTTTTGATAAAGGGCTTTTTTTATCTTTATAGCTATTCGGCCAGTTGTGTAAATAAATAGTATCTAGGTCTTTGTTTGAAGTGTTGTAAAATAAGATTTCTTGCTGAATTTTTAATTCATGAGTGTCTGAATCTAAAAATGCATTAATTTTAATTTCATTGGTTTGTGCAAATGAAAGATTGATAAAAAAAAATATTAGTATAAGAAAGGGGTTTAATATTTTTTTCAATTGGTTTTGATAAATTTAAGTTGATTTGTAATTTTACTATTCTCAGGTCTTATAACGTATAAACTAGTTGATAAATTATTGGTATCTATATTTATTTCATTATTAGTTGAAGTTTTAATAACTTTTACAATTTGACCTAAATGATTGTAAATTGTTAATTTTGAATTATATAAGTTATCGTTTATAAGGATAGATACGTTATTTTGTATAAGGTTGCTTCCTTGGATCTTAAAAAGATAATTAACTGTATAATTTTCAACATTTAATATGTTTTGAGGAGTGAATAGTTCCATAACAACAGGTAAATGATCGCTCATTAAATATAAATTATCTCTCAAAGATTGGGTGTATGTGCCTGTACAGTTTTGATCACTAATATCTAAATTATAGCAATTCTTGTTATTTCCATAAGCATCATAAGTGCCATCAACATAAAATAATTCAGTGCTTGTAGTTAAGTTTTCTGAAATAAACGAAAAATCAAAACGATCATCTAATCCACTATATGCGCCATTGCCATTTTGTTGATAAACTCTAGTCGCCTGTGTATGCATTGCGGTGTAAGTTGGTGTGTCATTTGACCAACTTTGTAATACAGAATTGTCATTTATTGGGTCAATCATCACAATATCATTAGTGACATCTAAAATCTCTTGATATGCTGGTTCAGAGGATGTGTATAGGTTAAAATCACCAGAAAAAACAACATAAGCGTCAGGATCTAAACTTTCTAAAACTGCTGTAAAAACATTTGCCATATCAAGACGGATATTCTTATTTGCATTTCCGTCACTAGATTTAAAATGGGTAACAAAATATTCTATACGTATTGGATTTGTTGCTTGATCTACGGTTTTTAGCAATAGCGTGTATTGCATTATATCTCGAACATATGTAATATGTGTTACTTGACTTTCTAGAATAAATTTATCTGTATTATAATAAACCATCTGATTTAGTTAATTGTCTGCATTTTGATTAGATTGATTGTTTATAAATGTTGCTCTTGCAAAATTGGGTCTAGAAGATTGTATAGACTGTGTTAATATTTCATCAGCACCAACCTCAGTCTCTAATTCACACACCGTAAAAATATCTGGCTGATAGGTATCTAATATATCCTTTAGAATATCTTCTCTATTTTGTGGATCTCCTGAAGGGTAATACAGTAAATTATAAAACATGTTTTTAACATTCGTTTGAGAATATCCTTCAGAAAACACTATAAATATTAAAACCAATAAAACAATTGATTTTTTCATTATTTATATAATTAGAAGTTTGGCTTTAAACTATATTGTTTGTAGAAATTGTCAATTGCATCAATCACTTGATCAGAAGAATCAACAATAGAAAATAAATCTAAATCTTTTGGGCTTATAGTTTCAAATTTATCTAACAATGTGTCTTTAACCCAGTCAATTAGTCCACTCCAGAAATCTGTTCCAACCAAAATAATAGGAAAAGCACCAATTTTTTTTGTTTGAATTAATGTAATCGCTTCAAACATTTCATCTAGTGTTCCAAAGCCTCCTGGCATTACAACAAATCCTTGTGAGTATTTTACAAACATTACTTTTCTTACAAAAAAGTAATCAAAGTCTAAACTTTTACCTTTGCTTATATATGGATTGTCATGTTGTTCAAATGGTAATTCAATATTTAAACCAACTGAGACCCCTTTTCCTTTGTGTGCCCCTTTATTTCCTGCTTCCATAATTCCTGGTCCACCACCTGTAACAACTCCATAACCATGTTGAGTTAAATCATATGCGATTTCTTCGGCTAAAGTGTAATATTTATTATCAGACTTTGTTCTTGCTGAACCAAAAATACTTACACAGGGTCCAATTTTACTCAGCTTTTCATATCCGTCAACAAATTCTGCCATGATTTTAAAAATGGCCCAAGAATCATTGGTTTTTATTTCGTTCCAAGTCTTTTGCTTTAGTTTTTCTTTTATTTTTCTGTCTTCATTTGGATTCATAATCGTTTCTATTTAATGTTTTAATATAATTGCCTAAAAAGAATATTAGTGCAACATGCTAAAATACTTCTTTTTTTAAGAATTGCGCGGTATAACTTTCTTTGTTATTAATAATTTTCTCTGGAGTACCAGTGCAGAGTACAGTTCCACCATTTTTACCACCTTCTTTTCCGATGTCAATAATATGATCTGCCAATTTTATAACATCCATATTATGCTCTATGACTAAAACCGTATTTCCTTTATCGGTCAACTTATTTAAAACATCCATTAAAACTCTAATATCTTCAAAATGGAGACCTGTAGTGGGTTCATCTAAAATATAAAAAGTATTTCCTGTATCTCTTTTTGATAATTCTGAAGCTAGTTTTATTCGTTGGGCTTCACCTCCAGAAAGTGTAGTGGATTGTTGACCCAGAGTTATATAGCCAAGACCAACATCTTGAATTGTTTTTAATTTTTTATAAATTTTAGGGTGTTTTTCGAAAAATATAACACCTTCATTCATAGTCATATTTAGCACATCAGAAATTGATTTTCCTTTGTAGCGTATTTCAAGTGTTTCTCTATTAAACCTTTTTCCTTGACAGGTTTCGCATTCTACTTCAACGTCTGGTAAAAAGTTCATTTCTATAACTCTTACTCCTCCGCCTTGGCATGTTTCACATCTTCCTCCCTTTACATTAAACGAAAATCGTCCAGGTTTATAACCTCTAATTAATGCTTCTGGAATTTTCGCGTAAATACTTCGTATATCACTAAAAACACTAGTATATGTTGCGGGATTAGAACGAGGTGTACGGCCAATTGGAGATTGATCAATTGCAATTATTTTATCAACGTGTTCAAGACCTTTTATAGAATCATAAGGCATAGGTTTTTTTACGCCACGGTATATATGATGATTTAAAATAGGGTATAAGGTTCCGTTTATCAAGGTCGATTTTCCGCTTCCTGAAACACCAGTTACACAAATCATTTTTCCAAGTGGAAACTCAACATTTACATTCTTTAAATTATTTCCAGAGGCTCCTTTTAAAATTATTTTCTTTCCATTTCCTTTCCTGCGCGTTTTTGGAATCTCTATTCTCTTAGTTTCATTTAAGTAATCAGCAGTAAGAGTTTTGTGTTTTTTTAAATCTTTATAAGTTCCTTCGCTCACAATTTCTCCTCCAAAATGTCCAGCACCTGGACCTATATCTAACACGAAATCGGCATTTTCTATCATATCTTTGTCATGCTCAACAACAATTATTGAATTTCCTACATCTCTAAGTTTTATTAAAGAATCTATCAGTTTTTGATTGTCTCGTTGATGTAATCCAATACTTGGCTCGTCTAAAATATAAAGAACTCCAACCAATTGTGATCCAATTTGAGTAGCCAATCGAATACGTTGTGCCTCTCCACCAGAAAGTGATTTTGATGTTCTGTCGATTGTTAAATATTCTAAACCAACATCTAATAAAAATTGAATTCTTGTTTTTATTTCTTTGATAATTTCTGATGAAATCATCTTTTGTCTGTCGGATAGTGATCCGTCAACATTACTGAACCATTTTACTAATTCAGTAATATCCATTTGTGCTAAATCAGTTATGTTTTTATTAGCAAACTTAAAATAGAGAGCTTCTTTTTTAAGACGTTTGCCATCACAAGTTGGACAATTTACTTCGTTCATAAATCCTTTAGCCCATCGTTTTATGGACGTAGAATCTGAACTTTTATATTGATTTTCTATAAAATTGATAATCCCTTCAAAATCTATTTCATAGTTTCGAGTGATTCCCATTGTTCTTGACGCAATCTCAAATTTTTCATTTCCACCATTTAGAATAACTTCTATGGCTTCTTTAGGGATAGATTTTATGGGATCATTTAATTTAAATTTATAGCGCTCAGCAATTAATTCTAATTGTTTAAAAATCCAACTACTTTTTTGTTCTCCCAACGGTGCAATTCCACCATTTTTGATTGATATTGTATCATTAGGAATTATTTTATCAGAATTGACAATATTTGTTTTTCCTAATCCATTACATGTTTGACAAGCCCCTTTTGGTGAATTAAACGAAAACGTATTTGGTTCAGGGTTTGGATATGCAATTCCAGTAGTAGGGCACATGAGTTCTCTACTAAAATAGCGAGGTTTTTCATTTTCTGTATCCAATACCATTAGAATATTATTTCCAGAATATAAGGCTGTTGTAATACTTTCTTTTAATCTTTTTTCTATAGTTGAACCTACTTTTATACGATCTATTACAATCTCTATATCATGCATTTTATAACGATCTAAACGCATTCCTTTTTCAATATCTTTGATCTCTCCGTCTACTCGAACTTTTACAAAACCTTGTTTTGCTATTTGCTCAAAAAGTTCGCGATAATGCCCTTTTCTCGACTTTACTACTGGCGCAAGAATACTCACTCTTTTTGAGTCAAAATCTTGAAGTATTAGATTTAAAATTTGCGCATCACTATAACTCACCATTTTTTCATTGGTGTTATAAGAATATGCATCTGAAGCACGTGCATATAGCAAACGCATAAAATCATAAATTTCAGTAATTGTACCAACAGTTGAGCGTGGACTTTTATTCGTCGTTTTTTGCTCTATCGCAATTACTGGAGAAAGGCCATCTATTTTATCTACATCAGGTCGCTCAAGTCCTCCAAGAAACTGGCGGGCATATGCCGAGAAAGTTTCTATATAGCGGCGTTGCCCTTCTGCATATATTGTATCAAAAGCCAACGAAGATTTTCCGCTACCACTTAAGCCAGTTATTACCACTAATTTATTTCTAGGAATTCGTACGTCTATGTTTTTAAGGTTGTGAACTCGTGCACCTAAAACTTCTATATATTCTTGCTGTTTTGACATAAAATTATGGAAAAACGCAAAGTTACAGAATTGAATTGAGAATTTAGGTGTAGACTAAGTTATTTAGTAATATTGGTTAACTTAAATTGGATGTGTTCTTGCGTATGTATACATAGTAATTTTAATATCGCTTATGTATTATTAGTTAGTTTAAGAGTTTACTTTTTTAATTTTTTTTCTAAAAAAGTTCTTGTATAATCTACACTCTTCATTCAATGTCATTAATTACTAAACATCTTTTTTTTAGATTGGTTTTACTGGCTAAACTACAAATAGAGTGTATTGAGATAATATTCTGTATTATCAATTGTAATTGTTTATTGCCACTAAAAAGATATAAGCATTTAGGCCCATATAAAATAACGCTGGTAAAGAAATCCAGAGGGTGTCTTTTAATCTAATCCTAACGATTAAGCCAACTAACATAAGTAATGAAAGGCCCAAAGATGAGACTATTAAAATTGAATTAAATTTAAGCCCTACAATTAAACCTACAGCTCCAATAAATTCTAATATTATGGTTAATAAACCAAGTCTTTCTAATCCAAACCGTATAAATTCTTTTTTCATATGTGGTGAGGTGAAGTAGGAGGTAGCGTAACCAAAAAAGGAGAAACTAGAGATTAATATACTTATTTTATTTATGTCCATATCTGATTATTGTACTGATTGTAATGCTATAAAAGCACATAAAATCAAAAGAAGTAGAGAGGGAAGATGTTTGATAAAAGGGTTCTTTATTTTAAAGTGAAAATATTGAGCAGTTATCATAAATAGACCCATAAGAATAGATGGTATGAAAACTAGTGATGAATCCCAAATACCTACAACAAGTAATGTAGCCAAAGAGATTTTTGTTGCTCCTACAAAATTTCGGGTTAAATCACTTAATCCAAATTGATTGAATTCTTTAACTACATTATGAAACCTAAAAATCCAAACATAAGCAACAGATATCGCTACAGTCATTTGTGTTAATTTTATTAAATTTTCCATTTTCGTTTATTAATCTTTTCTTACTCTTATGGCTTTTCAGAATTCGCCCCGTTTTAACTAGGTTTTCAGGTCTCCCTTTTTTAATATATTTTCTTGGTAATAGTATACTATTGGTCAACTATAATCAATCTTTTTTAGATTTTTTTAGTCTCTTTTCTGCTTTTTTTTCTTTTGGGGTCTTAGAAGATTCTTTTTTTACGTTCTTCCTTGAGTCTTTACTTTTTGCCATGATATTATCTATTAAATATTTATTTTTATTTCACTTATTTTAATCGCTAATTTATTTTTCTTAAATTCAATACCTTAAGAGTCTCGTTATCACTTTAGATATTATAAAATTAAAAGTGTGAATTTCAGACCTAAAACCGACGATTAGTTAAAACGACCTGCTAAGTGCAGTTCTGATTTTTTGAGTAAAGATAAGGAATTTGTGTAAATTAAGATTGTTGAAGGCAAAAAAAACAGAATCAAATTTATTTTAGTTCATTGTTATGTGTTCCTTCTGTTTGTTAGTGAATTTTAAAATTCCGATTGTCATTCCGTCTTTGCATATTAGGTCGGTATAATTAATATATATATT
>TARA_B110000090_G_scaffold78881_1_pt1 | contig 29784 bp, 30 predicted proteins | sample TARA_B110000090 | Tara Oceans TARA_B110000090 (sample SAMEA4397239) | marine metagenome | biome: Polar Biome; feature: [SRF] surface water layer (ENVO:00010504); material: water (ENVO:00002006), including particulate matter (ENVO:01000060) such as... | depth 5 m
AAGTATCTATAAATAAATACCCCTCTAAAGCGGGTGCAAATATACAAACACTTTATGAAATTAACACTACAAAAAGGGTTCAAAGTTATTAACAATACTTGATAAGGGAGGTTACTCTCTCATAATATGAGAGATAAGAAATAATTATTTTTCAATATAAATAAGATTCTTGTTTTTTAAAGATAGTTCATGGTAATCAAAATCTAATTTAGAGGTTTGTTTTTCGAGTATTCCATCAATAAAAGCACGTTGTAAAATGTCTTCAATTATAAAATCTTCATTATTATTTGCTGGATTGTATTTTAACTTAAGGGACAGTTTAAATAATTTCGCAGTATTATTATACCAAAATGCATTCCAACCACTTCTTATTTCTTTAATTAAACCAAAAGTTGTAATTCCTGTTTGTCGATGAATTAGCTTTATTAAAATACGCCCTTCTGTTCTTGTTAGTTTTTTTAATTGATCGGTAAATTCTCCTTCCATGTACTTTTGAACTTTTTTAGTATATCTTTTACTTTTACTTTTAGATTTAATTTTCTCTAAACGTCTATTTAATACTTCCAAGCGTTCGGCAGCAAGCTTGGCATATGGATAGGCTTTTAAAGTTTTCTTTCTAAACCAATAATAATAATTACGATCATAATCTGACTTAAAATTTAATTTATTTAAAAGGCGTACTTCTTCTAATTCAATTAAAATTGAATCTCCACTGAAAACAATATAGTCTCCATATATATAGGTAGAGTCTTTTATAATTAACTCCTCTTCTTGGGCATAAAAATTCACCCCTAATATATATATCAATAACACAATTACTTTTTTCATCATTTGCTTTAATGCTAAAACTATTCCAAAATTACATCAATTATATTATTGATGTGCTCTACAATTATTTTTATAATGAATAAAACTTCACTATTTTTGATAAAAATAAATTTTATGAGTAAAAAAGCATCAATATTAAATAAAAAATCAATTGATTTTCTTGAAAAATATTTAAATAACGCCTCTCCTACTGGTTATGAAAGCGAAGGTCAAAAAATTTGGATGGAATATCTAAAACCATATGTTGATACATTTATAACAGACAACTATGGTACTGCAGTAGGAGTAATAAATCCTGACGCAAAATTCAAAGTAGTAATTGAAGGGCATGCAGATGAAATTTCTTGGTATGTAAATTACATTACTGACGATGGGCTGATATACGTGATAAGAAATGGTGGTAGTGACCATCAGATTGCACCATCAAAAAGGGTAAACATTCACACTAAAAAAGGAATTGTTGAAGGTATTTTTGGTTGGCCAGCAATTCACACTAGAAATGGTGGGAAGGAAGAACCACCAAAATTAGACAATATTTTTATTGATGTAGGGTGTAAAACCAAAAAAGAAGTTGAAAAATTAGGCGTTCATGTTGGATGTGTGATTACATATCCGGATCAGTTTTTTATTCTAAATAAAACAAATTTTGTGTGCCGTGCATTGGACAACAGAATGGGTGGTTTTATGATTGCAGAAGTCGCTAGACTCTTAAAAGAGAATAAGAAAATACTTCCGTTTGGTCTGTATATTACTAATTCTGTTCAGGAAGAAATTGGTCTTAGAGGTGCAGAAATGATTACGCATACTATTAAACCTGATGTCGCTATTGTTACTGATGTTTGTCATGATACAACAACACCTATGATAAATAAGAAGAAGGAAGGAGAAACCAAGTCTGGTGATGGACCTGTGATTTCTTACGCACCAGCTGTTCAAAATAATTTAAGAGAGTTAATTATAGATACTGCTGAAAAGAATAAAATTCCTTTTCAAAGATTAGCATCTTCTAGGGCTACAGGAACAGATACTGATGCGTTTGCATACTCAAACGGAGGTGTGCCAAGTGCTCTAATTTCATTAGCACTGAGGTATATGCATACTACTGTTGAAATGGTTGCAAGAGAAGATGTTGAAAATGTTATCAAATTAATTTACGAAAGCGTGTTGAAAATTGATCCAAAAAAAGGATTTAGTTATTTCAAATAATATCTATGGATGACGAATTGATTGATATATTAAATGAAGATTTAACTATTCAAAAAACTTGTCTAAAATCTTATGCTCATATGCACGGTTTACTTCATGCTTCTGTGCATATTTGGTTTTATACTAGTAGTGGTGAAGTATTATTACAAAGAAGAGCAAAAACTAAAATTGCTTTTCCAAGTTTATGGGATATTTCTGTAGCAGGTCATATAACTTCTGGTGAAAATAAATACGAAGCAGCAATTAGAGAAGTAAAAGAAGAGATTGGAATAGACATTTCTAAAAAAGAATTAATTAACATTGGTGCTTTCAAAGAAAAAATTAAACATACTTCTTCATTTCTAGATAATGAAATACATCACTTATTTTTATGCCAATTAAACTTTGAAATTGAACAACTAAATATTCAAGTAGAAGAATTATCAGAATTGAAATTAATTTCAATAGAAGAATTTCAAAATGATTTAAAATCTTTAAGTTCGAAAAAAGAATACGTCCCGAATCAGCAAAATTATTATAAAATCATTATTTCAGAAATATCAAAATATCTATAAAACAAAAAAATCCACTTAATAAGTGGATTTTAAATATTTTAATTAAACTAGTTATAGTTTCTTCTTTATTTCTAATTTTTGTGTATCAACTTCTTCACCGTCAACAAACATAGTATAATAATATGTTCCAGGTTCTAAGTGATTTTTATCACAAATAATTTTTCCATTACCTCTTTGATAAACTTTTACTTTTTGAAATACATTTTTTTCAGCATCACTAACATAAACGTAAACTGATGAAAACTCTTCTGAAATGAAAAAAGATAGTGATGTTTCTACATCGGTAATAACAGCATTCCCGACAAATGATGCTTTTTTATTATTATTCGCGTTTATTGCTATAATGCAAAAAATTAATAATAAAAAACTAATTAATAATTTTTTAATATCCATGATATTTTAGTAGTTTAATAGGAATGGTAAAGATATAATTTTTAAAAAAAAAATAACTTAAACCACCTTGAAATTGGTGAATTGCAATAAAATCTATATAAAAGGTATGAAAATGCAACTAATAAACATCTTTACTTACTAGATTCAATAATTTCATTAACTACGTAAGGGTTCAATAATGTAGAGATATCTCCTAAATTATCTAATTCGTTAGCTGCAATCTTACGTAAAATACGTCGCATTATTTTCCCACTCCTAGTTTTAGGTAATCCGGATACAAATTGAATTTTATCACATTTAGCAATTGGACCTATTTTATCTGAGATTAATTTATTGATTTCAATTTTTAAATTATCACTAGCAATTACTTCATTATATAATATTACATAAGCATATAATGCATTTCCTTTAATATCATGAGGGAAACCAACGATGGCGCTTTCTACCACTTGTTCATGTTCATTAATTGCATTTTCAATTGGTGCAGTTCCTAAATTATGACCAGAAACTATAATAACATCATCAACTCTACCTGTAATTCTATAATCTCCATTATCATCACGTAAAGCACCATCACCAGGAAAATAATAATTTGGATATGCAGAGAAATAGACATTTTTATAACGCTGATGATTACCATAAATAGTTCTCGCTAAACTTGGCCAAGGATGTTTAATTACCAAAGTTCCTTCTGCTTTAATATTAGATATCTCATTTCCTTTTTCATCTAATAGTACTGGTTGAATTCCAGGTAAAGGCAACGTTGCAAATGTTGATTTATCTTCTGTAATACCTGCCAAAGAAGAAATCATGATACCTCCTGTTTCAGTTTGCCACCAAGTATCTACTATTGGACATTTATTTTTACCTACATTATCATCATACCAATGCCAAGCCTCTTCGTTTATTGGTTCTCCAACTGTTCCTAAAACTTTTAAACTTGATAAGTCATATTTAGTCACCAATTCTTTTGGGTGTTTGGCTAAAGCTCTAATTGCTGTTGGTGCTGTATAAAATTGAATTACTTTATGTTTCTCGCAAATCTTCCAAAACCTTCCATAATCAGGATAACTTGGGACTCCTTCAAACATTAAAGTTGTACCGCCTGATATCAATGGACCATAAACAATATAACTATGACCAGTAACCCAACCAATATCAGCTGTACACCAATATACATCTCCTTGATTATATTGAAAAACATTTTGAAACGAATATGCAGAATACACCATATAACCTCCACATGTATGAACCATCCCTTTAGGTTTTCCAGTTGATCCTGAAGTGTATAAAATAAATAATACATCTTCAGAATCCATTATTTCCGCTGGACAATTATCAGAAACACCAACTAATTGTTCATGCCACCAAACATCAATTTCATCATTCCAAGAAATATTTTGTTTTGTGCGTTGAAATACAATTGATTTTTCAATACTTGGGCAACTCTTTAAAGCTTCATCTGCTATATCTTTTAAAGGAGTCGTTTTGTCACCCCTAAAACCACCATCTGCAGTTAATAGAACTTTACATTCAGCGTCATTAATTCTCGCTGCCAGTGCTGTTGATGAAAACCCTGCAAAAACAACAGAGTGAATTGCTCCAATTCTTGCACAGGCTAATACAGCAATTGACAATTCTAAAACCATTGGCATATAAATACAAACTCTATCTCCTTTTTTAACATGATTGGCTTTTAAAACATTTGCAAATCGAGATACTTTAGAATGCAACTCTTTATATGTTAAATGCAATGCCTCTTCATCTGGATTATTAGGCTCCCAAATAATTGCAGTTTGATCACCTTTAGTCTCAAGGTGTCTATCCAAACAGTTTTCTGTAATATTTAGTTTTCCACCAACAAACCATTTTGTTTCTGGTTTAGACCAATCAAACTCTAATGTTTTAGACCATTTTTTTCTCCAAAAGAAGTGTCCAGCAATTTCTCCCCAAAATTCTGACGGGTTTTCTACTGATTTTTTATAAGCTTCTTTATATTCTTTTAAAGAAGAAATTTTAAAGTTCATTGTTGTTTTTTTGGTGCATCTAAAATATGAAATTATATTTGACTTAAGTAAAATTATTTTAACTAATGGAACTTTTTGAAATGCAAACTATATTTAACTCTCATTGGGAAGTAATTCTACTTTTCTTGATGGTTGCTATATCATACTCTTCGGTAGGATTTGGTGGTGGCTCAAGTTACTTAGCTATACTAGCGTTAACAGGAATAGCCTTTACACAGATTCGATCAACAGCCTTACTATGTAACATAATAGTTGTTTTTGGAAATATAATTTTATTTCAAAGAGAAAAACTTTATAACTGGAAAAAAGTAATTCCATTAGTTTTATTTAGTGTTCCAATGGCATTTATTGGAGGGTATTTAAAAATTAGTCAAATTTTCTTTTTTATTCTTTTAGGAATTACTCTATTATTTGCAGCAATTACAATGTGGTTTTCTAAAAAACTTGTTTTAAAAGGCAAACTTGAAACTAGTGAAATAAACACTATCAAAAATGCAAGTTATGGTGGGATAATTGGCTTTATCTCTGGAATGGTTGGTATTGGAGGAGGAATATTTCTTGCTCCTATTTTACATTTAACTAATTGGGATAGTCCGAAAAAAATTGCAGCAATCGCAAGTTTTTTTATTCTAGTAAATTCTATTTCAGGTTTAATAGGTCAATATTCAAATCCTATTTTCACGATAGATTGGAAATTAACTTCAGTTCTTTTATGTACAGTTTTTATAGGAGGTCAAATTGGTAGTAGAATGAGTCGTAAGTACCTCTCTCCTATTAAATTAAAAAGAACAACAGCAATTTTAATTGCAATTGTAGGTATTCGAATTTTATTAAAATATTTGGTTTAATCTTCTTTTCTTAATGTACCTATTTCGTTCTAAAGGAGTAGCAATTTTATTAGATACACCTAAAAAAGAATCACAAGTTTAGAAACACAAATCCCTTTTCAATCAGACTTAGAAAAAGCAATACAAGATTTACATAATTATTAAGTATATTTATCATCGAAATAAAAATAAAGTTCATGAATAACAAGCAAATCATCTTTAAAAAACGTCCTTCTGGAACTCCAGACTCAGATACTTGGCAATTAGAAACAAATCTTGTTCCAGAATTAGAAGAAGGAGAAATCTTAATTCAACATCATTATATTTCTTTAGACCCTGCAATGCGTGGTTGGATGAATGACACAAAATCTTACATTCCACCAATTGCTTTAGATAATGTTATGAGAGCTGGTTCTATTGGAAAAGTTATTAAAAATAATGGAAACTCAAAATTTGATGTTGGAGATTGTGTTACAAGTTGGGGTGGCGTGCAACAATATGCTATTACAAACGGAGATGGTTGGTATAAAGTTGATGAGCGTTTAGCGCCAATGCCAATGTATATTAGTACTTTAGGAATGCCTGGAATGACTGCTTATTTCGGAATTACAGAAGTTGGTAAAATTAAAGACGGTGATATTGTATTAGTTTCTGGAGCTGCTGGAGCTGTTGGAAGTATTGTTGGCCAAATTGCAAAAATTAAAGGATGTACAGTAATTGGTATTGCTGGCGGTAAAGAAAAATGCGATTATTTAATAAATGAATTAGGTTTTGATGATGCTATCGATTACAAATCTGAAAATATTTATACTGCATTAAAAAAGAAGTGCCCAAAAGGAATTGATGTGTTTTTTGATAATGTTGGTGGTGTAATTTTAGACGCCGCTTTAAGCAAGTTAAGAATGCATGCAAGAGTTGTTATTTGTGGTGCTATTTCTCAATACAATAACAAATCTAAGATTGATGGACCTAGTAATTATTTATCATTATTGGTAACTCGTTCTACCATGCAAGGTATGGTGGTTATGGATTATCTCAAAGGTTATGGTGATGCTGCAAAACAAATGGGAATTTGGATGCAAGGAGGAAAACTAAAATCGAGAGAAGATATATATGAAGGAATAGAAAACTTTCAAAAAACATATCAGCGATTATTTTCTGGAGAAAAAAAAGGTAAACTTGTTTTAAAAGTAATAGAAGAATAGCGAAGTGGAAAACTTTTTTCAATATTCACATTATTGGAGATCTCATTGATTTCAAGCTCAAGCACTCTTTAACAACTTATACAGAAGATTGTGAGGTTTGCTTTAACCCTATAAAAATTAAATGAATTTAAAAAAAAGATTGGTTGGTTTTCGATCTGAGTCTTTAGAAAAATAAAATATAAAATCCTACTTTGTCAGAATTATTTTCTTTAAAACCTGGTTTCTATATAAGAAAATATTATTAAAGTAGTTGTTTTAGTTTTCTTTTTGCAGCGTTTTAATATCAATAATTAATTGTGCAATTGATGCTCTATTTAATCCATTATAAATCCCTCTAATGTGTTTTTTTTTATCTATTAGCAAAAAATTTTCGGTATGTAAAAAGTCATTAATATCTTTTACTTCGCCTAAATCATTTTCAACAAAATAATGGTTTCTTCCTAAATCGTAAATATCCTTTTTATCACCTGTAACTAAATGCCACTTGTTATCTATAACATTATTATTTTTGGCATATTCTTTAAGGATAGGAATTGAATCGGTTGTCGGCATTACAGAATGAGAAAGTAACAATATGTCAGAATCATTGACAAACTCTTCTTGTATTTTTTCCATATTCCCTGTCATTTTAGGACAAATCCCTGGACAAGTAGTAAAGAAAAAATCTGTTACATAGATTTTTTCTTCAAATGTTTTCTGAGATATGGTATCTCCTAATTGATTCATTAAATTGAAATCAGGAATTTTATGAAAACGCTTCTCTTCTTCAGTATTGGGTGTAAGCCAGATGGGCGTAAAAGATTCTTCATTATAATAAGGTAGAAATTCTACTCTACTAATTTCAGTAACTTTTATATTTTCTTTTTTGATTTTCTTTTCACAACTCGTAAAAAGAACTATAAAAATAAACATATAAATAATTCTATTTTTTTCTAATAACAATTTCATCTTCTAATTTATAACAAGAGTTAGCGCGTCTCATACCAAATATACGTCCGTTTTTGGCTTCATAGTTCACGTATAATGTGCCATTTTTCAACCAAGCTTTCTGAATACCATGTTCTTGACCATCAACAAGGTTTCTTTGCTTGGCCAATACACCAGTATTATACCATTTCCTTTCAATACCATTTAGTTTTCCGTTCTCATAATTTGATTCGGAAGATAAAACACCATTTCTCCACCATGATTTATAACTATTTACTAATACATTTTGATTATAATATGATTCCATTTTAAGAGCCCCATTATTGTACCATAATTTAGAAACACCTACTTTTTTACCATTATAAAAACCAACCTTTTCCTTTAATCTTTCATTTGTGTGATATCCCACAGCATAACCCGAATAAGGTTGGTTTTTATAATTCCAAATACCTAGATTACCATTGAGAATTAAACTGTCTTTTAAAACTTCAACACTTTTAATAACTAATTCCTGAGAATTAGAAGTTGAATTCTTATCTAAGTTGTTTTTACAACTTATTAATCCAATAAAAAAAAACAATAAGAACCTAACTATCTTCATTTAATACCCTTGGTAAGGACCTGCAAAAGCGATGTAAGACCCTGTATTTGAATACAATTCATTAATTATATGATAGTGATATTCCTCCTCGCTAGCAGTATATTGGGTAGCTGTTGTATGTCCTCCTGAAGCATCTAAATCTGTAGGATAGGTTCCTGTTGAATTACATTTTCTACCATACAAAAATACTCCATCTAAGAGTATTCCTGCTAATTCATCATCATCATTAGTAAATGCTACTGGTTCTAAATGATAGTGGTAAACTCCAGGGCCAATATGTGCTCCAGTCCAATCTAAAGTGGCGGCTGCAGCATCTAAATCGCCACCACCTTCTTGATCGTTAAATATTGCTGATCCACTAACTGCTATACCAACTGTTCCCAATTGTGTTGCTACTGTACTTCCCGATAAATTGGGAGTTGCATCTACAGTAATTACAGCTGCATTATTATTGCTAGATATAATTGAAGGTGTTAACTGAACAGTTGGTTCATCTCTATATAATGTATTTCCTGATCCCCAATAAACTGTTTCATGATTTGGTAATCCTGTCGTTTCAATTGTAACTGATGCTCCGTTACTTGATAAATAAATATCTGTTGCTGTAGTATTAAATACTGCAAATGCTGCGTGTAATTCAGTTGTAGTTTCTTCTGTTGTGTCAGTTGTGTCATCGTCGTCTGAACATGCATAAACGCCTATTGATACAGTCACTAGGAACAGAATTCTTTTAATTGAGTTTTTCATTTGTTTTATTGTTTATATTTATTATTTAGATGTGTTCTATTATAAAAACTTGTGGGTCACTTTATAAAAAAAAATGTTTTCTTGCGGAGCCTTTCCAAAGAACTAACTAACCAAATTTTTTAATTTAAATAATCAAATACTGCTGTTCCTCTCTCAGCAACATGTGAATTTAATTCATTCACTGCTGTTTGAAATTCTGAACTATTATTTAAAAATGTATAACCATCAACTTCTGAAGTTGCGTATTCTTGAATTAATGCCGAATATGAACTATATAAAGACTGCATTGTATCTGTATTAAAAGCACCGTCTACAACTTCTTGAACATAAGTATCATACTGTGCTTTATACACGTTATCCTGATATAAATATCCTATTAAAGGCCATTCTGATGAATTTAATCCTGAAAAATCAAAAGGTAAAGATCCTCCCATTTTTCCAAATTGTAAAGACTCATTATTATCCCATGGAATCCAAGTTAATTTACTTGTATCTGGATCATTATACAGAAAGTAATTATGTGTCATGCGTCCATAAGTATCCCAGTTTTGAATCACAGTATTTACTGCTAAATATTTTAAAAACACATCTGTATCAAAAACTTCTTCTAAGTTTGTTCTCCATGTTGTAACGTCAGTTGTTCTTATACCATCATGTAAGATTGATAACAAACTTGCTACATCTGTAAAATCAGCTTCATCTTCATTATTTTTCTTTACATACTCATCTTCATCAAATGTACCTTCTGCAAAACTTGCTGCATCTCCATCTGGTTTATATAAATTTCCGTCATCATCAGAAAATTGATCATCTAAAACAGAACCATCTACTTCTTCAACTAAAGTATATAGTCCAAAATATTTTGGTCCATCTCCATGGTCTACATAAAGAGTATAAAATGCTGTATGAGAGCCAACTAAACCTACGCTTCTAAATACATCACCTGCAACTTTCTCTCTTAACATAGATTTATCGTCATAATTATTTTTAAGACTCAATTTTTTAAATCCATAAAAACGTTGGTTATCAATCTGAGGATAGTCATCTTCAAATTCATCGAAATCTAATTTGAAAGATAATTTCAAAATTCCATTTTGCCAACTAGACTGTAAACTTGAGTTTCCTTTAAAACGCAATCCTACTTTGTACCACTCGATACCATTGTAAAAAACTGAACCTGGAACAAAAACTGGATCTTCGTCTGAAAATAAACCTCCAGGTCCAGGTCCAGGTCCACCGCCAACACCAAAAGTTCCATAAAGGTCGGTCATATCAGCCAACATTTCACTCCAATTATCTTCTGAAATAACAAAATCTAATCTTTTTACAGTATTGTCTTCAAAAACTTCATCAAAATTTGGGTCAACATCTTTAGTATGTGTTTCAGTTGTCCAATCTGGAGTTTCAAAATCTGCATCATCAACTACTGTTGAATTATCATCTGTATCAGTATTATTTAAAACATAGCCATCTGGTTGACCACAAGCTTCTTGACTAACATCTGAATTTCCTAATCCATCTCCATCTAAATCTTGATACCATGTGGATGTTGTACAAGAAACATCTTCATCATTATCATTACAAGAATTGAATGTGAAAATTGAAACTCCAAATAATACTATTATAAAAAGGGAATTGATATTTTTCTTTATGATTTTCATGTGTATACTTTTAAGTATTATTTATTTTCTTTCTTTTCTTTTTGGCTTAGGTGCTTTTTCAAATTCTTTTTTTGAAATAAAATCATCTTCATTTGTATCAATTTTTTTAAAATCGTTTTTCAAAGGTCCTTTAATTTCTTTTTTAGAAAGTTTACCATCTTTATTAGCATCCATTTTTTTCAATAGTTCTTTAAATGTAGGCGGCTTTTTACCTCGTTCTTGTCTATCTGAAGATTGCGCATTTACACTTAGTGCAAACAGAAAAACTAGTATTCCTAGTACAACTTTTGCTTTTGACATGTTACTTTTCATTTTTTTTGAATATTTTTTAGTTACATACTTTTAGATTTGATTACACATATAAACTTGTGTGTACTTATGTTAAAAAAACCTTAAAAAAAAGACTTTCATTAATTGAAAGTCTTTATAAGTCTGAATAAATTAATTTCTTCTTGGAGGCTTCGGTCTATTTCTTTGATCGCCATGAAGTGCATCTTTCATAATTTCATCAAAATATTTTTTTTGTTTTTCATTACAAATGGATTGAATCTTTCTAAAGTGATTAAAAACTTCTAAATCCTTTTCTTTTTCATTATTACCAATCAAAGTCGCTATAGAATCAATTTTACTTTTGCTAATAGACATATTCGAAATATTATCAAACAACCCATCTTTCAACTCTTTTAAATCATCAGAAATTGTTCTCATTCTTTTTTTATGAGAGTTACTTAATTCACCAAACTTGTCTAATTGGGTATCATTAAAATTTAATTGTTTTGCAATAAAATTTGACGGTCCTTGAGGACCTCTAGGTCCTTTCATATGAGGTTTTCCAATATAGTTAAACAAGAAGAAACCATTAACTATAATTAAGAATGTCAATAAAATATATAAAAGTAAGTTTTTCTTCATAGTAATTGTATTTAATCAAATATTGAGTTTTCTGCATCAGATTGTAAACCATATGTTGTTCCAAAACTACGTACATTATCATTATATGCATCTGCTTGTAATTCAGTAAACGCTACTAGATTTAATACAATTACACAAACTAATGTTGCGAGTTGAAACTTTGGTGTAAACCAAAACCAAATATATTTCTCTTCCTTTTCTTGGGGAAATATACGTTTCATTACTTTCTCTTTAAAAAAAGGAGGTACATCAACTTCTTTGACACTATCGAGAGCATCAAAAGTAGCATCAATATTATGCTGTACATTTTTATTTATTTTCATCCTGTTTATTTAGATGCTATAATTTTTAAAAACTTGTGTCACTGTTCGTTTTTATAAAAATTTTCTAGTAATTTCTGTAAATTTTTCTTTGCCCTAAACATTAAAGACTCTACAGAAGAAACGCTCTTTTTTATAATTTCACTAATTTCTTTATAACTCTTTCCATCAATTTTATGTAACGTGAATACGACTCTTTGAATTTCTGGCAATTGATTAATTGCATGAAACAAGGTTTCATTTCTTTCTTTATTCTCTAAAACTATTCCTGGATGATTAAACTCCGTAAAATAAGAAGTTTTATCCATTGGAATTTCATTTCCTAAAATAGATTGCATAAAAGCAAATCGTTTTTTAGTATTCTTTTTTCTAATGAATTCCAAACATTTATTGGTTGTGATTCTATATATCCAAGTTGATAGTTTAGAATCTCCTTTAAATTTATGTATAGAATTAAATACTTCAATAAATACTTCCTGTGCAATATCTTCTGCATCTTCTTTATTGGGCACAAAAGATATACACGTAGCAAATACCTTTTGCTGATAGTCATCAATTAATTGACTATAAGCACTTTGTTTTCCAGATTGTAATTCAAGTATAAATGTATTCTCTTGCAAATTGATTTAAGTACTTTTACTTATTAAATATAACTACAAGTGATTTTATTTTTGGATCATCACTATTTTTTGATGATAAAACTAAAATCTCCTTTCAATGAAATTCCTAAGCCTAAAACTATTCTATTAATATAGTTAAAATAACTCAACACTTGATTTACCTCTAATATTTCACCATCAGAAAACCAGTTGAATTCATCAAATCTACATCATTCTTTGAACTATCTTTTATAGTCAATGTTATTTTTTTTTGCATCTACAAACCTGTTGAAGTACTTATCGTCAAAAAAAATTAATTGCCTTTTAATAAGTTAATACTTACCGTTGCTATATCGCTATTAGGAAATTTTGTGAAATATTCTGAATCTGGAAAAAGTCCAGCCTCACTTGCAATTCTATTAAACACATCAATTTCAATAATATATTGATCAGAATACCCATGTGTTGCGTCATAAGCCGTTACAGCTGTTCTTCCAATATTTCTTGATGCTAATTTTGAATTTATGGTGTGCAATTCGATAATTAATAGTCCAAATTGTTCTACATAAGGTTTCCATTTATTTAAATGCTCTAATAAAGAATCTTCAACTAAATTATTGCTGATTCGTTTTCCTTTATCTACAAATGAACCTGATGAAGTGCTAATTCTTTTTGTGATATTTTTCGGCATTTCCCAAATTCGATTGTGATCTAAAAAAGTACGTACATTCAACAAATCTCTAAGTTCTATATTATAATAGTCTTTTAAATCTATCGCCAATAAATCTGGTCTTCCAATATCTCCCCAAATAACTTTTGCCCAAATATCAGATTTTATCAAATTGGCTCTAGTAACTTTTAATGCTGCTTGATTAAAATCTGCACCAACTAATAATAATGGATGTTCATCTAACATTTTACCTCTTAATGTTTGATGTTCAATTACATCAAAAATATGTTTTATAAATGTACCATTTCCACAACCCATATCCAAGATTCCTTTTGGTTGTTCATTAATAGGCTTGTTGAACAATTTGATAATGATTGCGTCTATCACCTTAAAATATGTAGAATGCGCTCCACCACTTCCCCAAACATTCATTTTTCTATCCACATGCTTTTCTTCATCATTTATAGAATCTGTTTTTAAAACTAGAGGATTTCCGAAAATCAATTCATCCAAATGTAAAAAGGTAGGTAAATAAGAAACAGTAACACCATAAGCACTTGATCGTTTTGCAAAAAACAAACCTTTATTACTAAACTTATACGTTTCTTTCTTTTTTGTAAACCATCCTAAATATGTCAAGAAATCGAGAATTTTCTTAAAGCTCTCTGGGTTTTTATGATACTCTTGAGCTCTAAATGAAGCTTCCATAAAATATTTATGAAACAAACCTCTAACACCCAATAAAACAATTATTGGAGCAATAATGACACCTTCGATATGTTTTAAAATTTGATATTCAATGGCGCCTTCATTGACAACAGTTATTCCAAAGTTGGTTTTATATTTTTTAAAAATGCGCTCTAAAACAATAAAAGCATCAGAGCCAATTCTTTCTTCTGGAAATTTCACTGAATAATTAAGTAAATTCACACAATCTTCATATAAAGGTATCAATTCAAAAGCCTTTTGACTTTCTCCATTTATTTCAAAGAAAATTTCATCAGTAGAATTATCGACATGTTGGTCAAGCCAACCTTGAGAACATATAATTCGAAGTGCCACATTTAAGTAACCTTCATTTGCTTTAAAGTGAGTTGTTAAATCTTCTAAAGAAACCTTTTTATTCTTTAGAAGATACTCAAAAACCCCCTTTTTATGTAGACTAAATGCTGTTGTAGAGGTTGCAATACCGTCAAGATGCCTGAAGATAGTTCCGCGAAAAGTTATTTTATCAAGTTTAGATAGCATAATAGTTAGATAATGTTTAAAGATATAAAAAACAATCATAGTATTTTATTTTTAAATATATTTGACCTAGAATCTAACTACACAAAATTATGATCGAGAATATTTTCACTTTATTTATGCTTATCCTTTTACAAGCCGTTTTAGGGTTTGACAATTTATTATATATATCCTTAGAATCTCAAAGAGCACCTAAAGACAAACAAAAGTATGTTCGAAAATTAGGAATAGGATTGGCTGTAGCTTTAAGAATTATAATGCTATTTGTTGTTGTTAAATTGGTTGCTTTTTTCCAAGAACCATGGATTGAAGTTGGAACAAAATTTTTCTCAGGAGCTTTTACATTTGAGAGTTTAATTACACTCTCTGGAGGTGTTTTTATTATATACACTGCAGTAAAAGAAATATGGCATATGATGGCATTAGAAAAGCATGAAGAGCAATCTGACAATTCGAAAAGTAGTGTTGGGAAAGTCATCTTTTTGATTGTAATGATGAACTTAGTTTTCTCATTCGATTCTATTTTAAGCGCTATGGCGTTAGCAAATCATACTGATGAAAATGGTGTAGTTGTCTATAATATGTGGTTAATGTCTATTGCAATAATAGTTAGTGGAGCACTTATGATTTGGCTGGCTGATAAGGTCTCTGTTTTTTTACAAAAAAACAGAATGTATGAAGTTTTAGGACTCTTTATTTTATTTATTGTTGGTATAATGCTATTGACTGAAGGTGGACACAAAGCAGAAATGACACTCTTTGGGAATCATATTACTGCTATGAATAAGACTACTTTCTATTTTGTTATTCTTGTACTTGTATTAGTTGATATTGTTCAATCTAGATATCAAAAAAACCTCTCTAAAAACAACTCTTAATAAAAGCAAATCTTCGTTATCTACATGAAAATTTTGGAACAAATCAAAACGATTACTTAAGGGTTATAGTTTAAGAGAAGATTATGCCAATAGTTTAGGAACTGCAACTGAATCTGTTATTAGAATAATCTATTAATTTAAAACAGGTGGTTATATCTCTACTTCTGGAAAAATATTATAATTGAAGGCTTAGAAGGATTGAAAAAAATTAACGCTATTTAAACTTCTTTAGATTTCAATTCTATAAAAGTTATTTCTGGAGAAATACCTACCCTCCCAGGAAAACCTAAGAATCCAAAACCTCTATTAATATAAATATAGTTTTGTGCATATTTATATAAACCTGCCCAACGTTTATATCTCAATTTTATAGGACTCCATTTAAAATTTAAAAATGGAATCTCAACTCCCATTTGCATTCCATGGGTATGTCCAGAAAATGTAATATCAATATTTTTCTTCCCTTTTACTTTTTCTTCCCAAAGCGTCGGATCATGAGATAATAATATTTTGAAATAGCAATCATCTAATCCTTTTAGTGCAGTCTCTAAATTACCAATTTCATGAAATCCTTTACCCCAATTATGCATTCCAATAATTGCTATTTTCTGAGTATCAATTTCTAAAAGGGTATGCTCATCTTCTAACAATTGGAAGCCCATTTCGCTATGAATTTCCTTTAATCTATTGATACTTTTGACTCTTTCTTCTGGTAAATATGATCCATAGTCACAATAATCATGATTCCCAAAAACAGAAAACTTTCCATGTTTAGCCTTCAACTTTGAAAAAACATCTATCCATGGTTCTGCTTCATCAGAATGAACATTTACTAAATCTCCTGTAAATAAAATTATATCTGGATTTAGGTTATTAATCATCGGAATTGCTTCACTTACCTCTTCAAAATCTTTCAGAAAACTTCCTAAATGCAAATCGCTTATTTGAACAATCTTGAGTCCATCAAAAGCACTTGGGAGATTTGAGAACTTTATTTTTTCTTTAAAAATTTTATACGCATATCTTCCTTTCAAAACTCCATAAGAATAAGCGCCAAAAATTAAGGCAGAAGCTCCTAAACCTATTTGGGTTATAAAAGTACTTCTGTTAATTGATTTTCCTCCAAAAGTTTTATCATTAGTAGTGAAAAATGAAATAACTCTTCTAAAAAGCCAAACAACATCATCTAATAAATGAAAAGTTATAAAAGACAGTTTCGTAAAAAGTAGGACAAAAAATATTCCGGCCCAAAAACGGAATGCTTCTGGATGATCAGAAGTATATTCTCGAAATCTTGAAAAGATATTAATCAATTGAAGAATCACAATTAAACTTAGTGTCCAATAGATAATTTTAATAGCCTTAACCCTAACAGCACTAAGATTACTTGTTAAACTTAAAAGTCCTTTATATGCATAAAGGTCTAATAAAAATAGGATAATAAATACAATAATTAGTCTGCTCATTCTACACCGATATCTTCATTCCACAACTCTGGATTGTTTGTAATAAATAATTTCATTAAATCTTTACACTCTTGGCTATCAAGAACAGTAACCTCTACTCCATTTTCTTCCAACAAATTTTCTGAGCCTAAAAAAGTATGATTTTCACCAATGACAACTTTTTTTATTCCATATAATAATATGGCTCCAGTACACATTGGACAAGGAGACAAAGTGGTATATAGGGTTGAGTTTTTATAAACTGATGCAGGAAGTCTTCCAGCATTTTCAAGAGCATCCATTTCGCCATGCAAAACAACACTTCCGTTCTGAATTCGCTTATTATGACCTCTTCCTATAATTTCATTATTATGAACAAGAACTGAACCAATAGGTATTCCCCCTTCTTCAAGGCCTCTTTTGGCTTCAGCAATTGTTGCTCGCATGAATTTATCTTTCATTCTTTATTGATTATTTAAAAACTCTAACACATTTCTCTCTATGCGTTCTTCAACCTTATTAACATTTGCTTTTACAAATTTTTCTCCAGCTATTTGTTCATATAATTCAATATAACGTTCAGAAATTTCATTTATTTTATTTTCATTCATCTCAGGGATTTTCTGCCCTTCTTTTCCTTGAAATCCATTTTGAATTAACCATTGACGTACAAATTCTTTAGACAGTTGTTTTTGAGACTCTTTTCTTTCTTGGCGCTCGGCATAACCATCAATATAAAAATAACGAGAAGAATCTGGTGTATGAATTTCATCAATCAACACAATCTTACCTTCTTTTGTTTTTCCAAATTCATATTTAGTATCCACTAAAATTAATTCACGCTCTTTGGCAATTTCTGTTCCTCTTTGGAATAATTTACGTGTATAATCTTCTAAAACTAAATAATCTTCTTCAGAAACAATTCCTCTACTTAAAATCTCATCACGAGTTATATCTTCATCATGCTCTCCATTATCTGCCTTTGTTGAAGGTGTGATAATCGGTTTAGGAAATTGATCGTTTTCTTGCATTCCTTCTGGCATTTCAACACCACATATGACACGCCTACCTATTTTATACTCACGTGCAGCATGACCAGATAAATAACCACGAATCACCATTTCAACTTTAAAAGGAGTACATAAATGGCCTATAGCTACATTTTCATCAGGATTAGAAATCAACCAATTTGGTACTATGTCTTCAGTAGCCTTCATCATTTTTGTTGCAATCTGATTCAAAATCTGACCTTTAAACGGAATTTGTTTTGGCATAATCACATCAAAAGCCGACAATCTATCAGACGCTATCATCACTAGAAATTGATCGTCTATATTATAAACCTCTCGTACTTTCCCTTTATATACTGACTTCTGGTTTGGAAAATTATAATTTGTATCGTTTATTGTATTCACTGTAATATATATTATTGAAGGGTTTATAAATCTATCCGTCACCTTTTTCAGTCTATTTACTCTGCCTCTATACTCTTAAAAGCCTTGATAATATGAGTTACTAATCTATGGCGTACAACATCTTTTTCATTCAAATGTACCATTCCAATACCATCAATATCTTTTAATGCAAGTATAGCTTCTTTTAATCCTGATACCTGACGGCTCGGTAAATCAATTTGTCCTGGATCACCAGTTATGATAAACTTAGCCCTTTTTCCCATTCGGGTTAAGAACATTTTCATTTGACCATGTGTTGTGTTTTGACCTTCGTCTAAAATCACAAAAGCATTGTCTAATGTTCTACCTCTCATAAATGCCAATGGAGCAATTTGAATAACCCCTTTTTCTAAATAAGAATCTAATCTTTCTGACGGAATCATATCTCTCAATGCATCATATAAAGGCTGCATATATGGGTCTAACTTCTCCTTTAAATCTCCAGGCAAAAACCCTAACTTCTCTCCAGACTCAACTGCTGGACGTGTTAGAATAATTCTTTTAACTTCCTTTTCTTTCAATGCCTTAACAGCCAAGGCAACTGCAGTATACGTTTTTCCAGTTCCTGCAGGACCAACAGCGAATAACATATCGTTTTTCTCCATTAAATCTACCATCTTCTGTTGATTTGGGCTTTGAGGTTTTATCAACTTCCCATTAACACCATGAACTAAAACTCCCTCAGTATTTTTCGAAGATTCTTGAGTAGCCTCACTTGATAACACAATACGCTCAACAATATGTTCATCAAGATTATTGTATTTATTAAAGTAGTTGATAAGTTCCTGCACCTTCTTTTCAAACTGATCTAAAATTTCAGGCTCGCCATAGGCTTTAAGTTTATTACCTCTTGCAACAATTTTTAATTTCGGATACAACTTCTTTAAAATTGCAACGTTACTATTTCGTGCACCAAACAAATCATTTGGATTGATGTCTGTAAGTTCTATTAATCGTTCGTTCAAATGATACTATTTTAAATATTAATAAGAAAAAAATACCTTGCAAAAACAAATCAATTTTAAATGAATATTGATTAGATTTGCATAACAAATTTATACATTTATTTTTGTAACAAAACTAATAACTTTAGGAAGTAATTAACAAATGTCTTTAATAACTTTAACTACCGATTTTGGACTCAAAGACCACTTTGTTGGAGCTGTAAAAGGCGCCATATATACTGAACTCCCAGAAGCACGTATTGTTGATATATCTCATAATATCACTCCTTTTAACATTGCAGAAACTGCTTACGTTCTCAAGAACGCCTATAAAAGTTTTCCTGAAGGAAGTATTCACATCATTGGTGTAGATTCAGAAATAAATGAAGAAACAAATCATATTGCAATAAAATTAGATAATCATTATTTTATTTGCCCTAACAATGGCGTTATCTCAATGATTGCATCAGAATTTAGACCAGAAAAAATTGTTGAAATCAATATACATGATAGAGTTGAAAGTAGTTTTCCTGTTTTAGACGTTTTTGTTAAAGTTGCGTGTCATATAAAACGAGGTGGATTATTAGATGTTATTGGTAAAGAAATATCTGATTTTAAAAAAATAAAGGATTTACAACCTGTGATTTCATCAGATACAAATAAAATTACTGGAAGTGTTATTTATATTGACAACTATGGAAATGTAATTACAAACATCAGTCAAAAAATATTTAATACTATTGGTAAAGGGAGACCTTTTGAAATGCTTGTAGGGCGCTATTCTTTTAAAAATATTTTTGAAAAATATAGTGATATTGTAAACTTTTCAGTTCCAGCAGAAGAAAGGCATAATGACGGTACGCGCCTATCAATATTTAATTCTGCAGGCTTTATAGAAATTGCTATTTACAGAAGTAATTTAGAAACTGTTGGTGGAGCTTCTAGTTTATTAGGATTAAAATATAGAGATCAATTAACTATAACTTTTTCATAATGTTCATACGAATCGTTAAATTGAGTTTTCATCCAGAAAATATTCCAACTTTTTTAGAAGTTTTTGAAAACTCTAAAGAAAAAATAAGAAATTTTGAAGGTTGCAGTTTATTAGAATTGTATAATGATAAGGAACATGAAAATATTTTTTTTACTTATAGTTATTGGGATACAGAAAAAGATTTAAACAACTACCGCCATTCTGATTATTTTAAAGAAGTATGGAGTAATACCAAACCTCTTTTCAATAATAAACCTGAAGCCTGGAGTGTAGATAGATTACATAGCAGTGAGATAACATCAAATTAAAAGAATGCTAGCCATATTAAAAAAAGAATTAAATTCATTTTTTTCAACACCAATTGGATACTTGGTGATTGCAGTATTTTTATTGGCAAACGGCTTATTTTTATGGATTTTTAATGGAGATTTCAATATTTTAAATGCAGGTTTTGCTGATTTAAACAGTTTCTTTTTTCTTGCTCCATGGATTTTTATTTTCCTTATTCCAGCAATCACAATGCGTACTTTTTCTGATGAATACTATAGTGGAACAATTGAAATTTTAAAAACAAAACCAATCAGCGATTGGCACATAATTTTAGGGAAGTACTTTGCTTCTTTTATATTGATACTATTAGCAGTAGCACCAACAATAGTTTATGTTTACAGTATCTATAAATTAGGGAATCCAGAGGGGAATTTTGATGTTGGAAGCATGCTTGGCTCTTATGTTGGTTTATTATTTTTAGCAGGCACATACACTGCAATTGGGCTATTTTCCTCTACGTTTTCAAGCAACCAAATTGTTACTTTTATTATTGCTATTTGTATCTCTTTCTTACTTTTTTATGGCTTTGAAGCCGCTTCAACATTATTTGGGAATTCGGCATATACAATTCAACAATTAGGAATAAATGAACATTATAAAAGTATAAAGAGAGGCGTTATTGACACAAGAGATGTTATTTATTTTCTAAGTATTATTTGCGTATTTTTAAGTTTCACTAAACTCAGATTGGAGCGTGAATAAGAAATCAAACATTTCAAAAATTAGTTTACTAATCGTCGGGTTGCTTCTTCTGAATTTTATTTCTAATAAGGTTTACACACGTTTTGATTTAACACAAGACAAGCGCTATACACTATCAGAACCAACAATTGATATCCTTTCTGAAATAGAGAACACAATAGTTGTAAAAGTATATCTACAAGGTGATTTTCCTACCGAATTTAAGCGTCTTCAAATAGAAACTAGACAATTATTAGAAGAGTTGAAGTCGGAAAATAAAAATCTTAAATTTCGTTTTATAAACCCTTTAGATGTAGATACTCAAAAATTAATCTCAGAAGGATTAGAACCAAGTCAGTTATCTGTCCAAGAAAATGGAAAAGTTTCTGAAATTGTAGTTTTTCCTTGGGCAACTGTTCAAAAAGGAAAAAAGATTGAAAAAGTATCCTTACTAAAAGATACTAATACTCAAAGTCAAGATGAACAATTACAAAACTCTATTCAAAATTTAGAATATGGTTTTGTCAATGCTATTCATAAACTAACTTCTGAAAAAAATAAAAAAATTGCAATTTTAAGAGGGAATGGTGAGTTAGAAGATGTTTACCTCGCAGATTTTTTAAGAAAATTAGGTGAGTATTATCGTTTGGCTCCTTTTACCTTAGATTCGGTTGCAAAAAGTCCTGAAAAAACTTTAGAAAAATTAACTGAATTTGATTTAACTATTATTGCAAAACCAACAGAAAGATTTAGTGAAAAAGAAAAGTTTACGCTAGATCAATATATAATGAATGGAGGCAAAACGCTGTGGATGGTAGATCAGGTTCATGCAGAATTAGATAGTTTATTTGAAACTGGCGAATCTTTGGCGTATCCAAGAGATTTGAATTTGACAGACTTATTATTTAGTTATGGAATTAGAATCAATTCAAATTTAGTTCAAGATTTATATAGTTCTAAGATTCCATTAGCAACAGGAAATGTTGGCAACCAAACTCAATATAATCAATTTTTATGGAATTATTTCCCTGCAGTACAATCAGCAAATAATCACCCAATAAATAAACATATTGAGCCTGTAAATTTAAAATTCGCAAATTCAATTGATATATTAAAAAACGAAATTGACAAAACGGTTTTATTACAAAGTTCACCATTCTCAAAAATTTCAGGAACGCCTTCAATTATTAGCTTAAAATCAATAAGTCAACAAGTTAAAAAAGAAGAATTTAATAAAAAAAATATTCCTTTAGGAGTTTTATTAGAAGGTGATTTTAAATCTGCATATGAGAATAGGATTAAGCCTTTTAAAGTTATAAATAACAAAAACAAATCTTTAGGAAATAAGATGATTGTTATTGCGGATGGTGACATTATTGCGAACCAAGTTACTAGAGGTACTCCGGAGAAATTAGGAGTAGATAAATGGACAGGACAACAGTTTGGTAACAAAGAATTTTTATTAAACGCTGTGAACTATTTACTAGATGATTCTGGCTTGCTAGATATCCGTTCGAAAACTATCAATCTAAAAATGTTGGATAGAGAAAAAGCATATAGTGAACGCATTTTTTATCAAATTTTAAATACTTTACTACCTATATTTCTGTTAGCTGTTTTTGGTTTTGTATTTAATTATGTTCAGAAAAGGAAGTATACTTAAACATAACTTTAACGTTTATCAATAACAAAAATCATTATATTTGTTTCTTCACTTAAAACAAAATATGATGATTAAAAAATTAATTGCTCTAGTACTATTAGTAGGATTCAATTATACAATAAACGCTCAAGTACAGACACCACAACCAAGTCCGTTTGCAAAAATTGAACAAAAGGTTGGTTTAACTGATGTTACAATTGAATACTCTCGTCCTGGAGTTAAAGGAAGAACCATTTTTGGAGATTTAGTTCCTTTTGGTAAAACTTGGAGAACAGGTGCAAATGCAAATGCAAAAATCACTTTCGGTAACAATGTAACTGTTGGTGAGACAACTTTAAATGCTGGTACATATGCAATCTATACTGTTCCTAATAAAGAATCTTGGGATGTACTATTCTATACTGATAGTGATAATTGGGGAACACCTCAAAAATGGGACCCAAGTAAAGTTGCTGCTCAAGCATCAGCAAAAGTATATGAAGTACCATTTAACGTAGAGTCGTTTACAATAGATATCAACAATTTACAAAGTGATAGCGCAACATTAGAAATGATGTGGGAAAAGACATACATTTCTGTGCCTTTTTCAGTTCCTACTGACGAAGTTGCAAGTGCTAGTATCGATAAGATTATGGCTGGACCATCAGTAAATGATTATTTTGGTGCTGCTAAATACTATTTTGATTCTGGTAAAGATTTAAATAAAGCAAGAGGATGGATTGATACTGCTGTAGCATTAAGAAAAGAACCTGCTTTTTGGCATATTAGATTACAATCACTAATTTACGCAAAATTAGGGAATAAAAAAGAAGCTATTGAAGCGGCAAAAAGATCATTAGAATTAGCAACTAAAGAAGGAAATGCTGATTATGTAAAAATGAACGAAGAGTCTATTGCAAAATGGATGAAATAATATAATTAATTTTTAAATTCAACCCACATGAAAACTAAAATTCTATTACTATTTACACTTATTAGTTTTATTTGTTACGGACAAAAAAGTCCGCAAGAAAAAACACAAGGAACAATAAACGGAACAACGATTTCTGTTGAATATGGCTCGCCAAGAGTTAATTCAAGAGTGATTTATGGAGACTTAGTACCTTATGGTGTGATTTGGCGTGCAGGCGCAAATAAGAACACAACCATACAGTTTGACAAAGATGTAAAAGTCAACGGTAAAGACTTGAGTGCTGGAAAATATGGTTTTTTTATTATTCCAAACACAAATAAAGGTTGGGTTTTGATATTCAATAAAAAATCTGATGGTTGGGGAGCATACTCGTATAGTGAATCTAGAGATGCACTAAGAATTGAAACCAAAGTTCAAAATAATGAAACGCCTCAAGAGGAATTGTTATACAAAGTAACTGATAAAGGAATTTTATTTTCTTGGAGTGATAAAACATTTACGATGCGAATTCAATAGATTTCGTTGTAATATTTTACATAAAAAGTCCGCAATTTTTTGCGGACTTTTTATTTTTTACCCAGGCTCATTCGCATATTCAAAAGATGACCTTTAAATCCAGCTTTTTCATACGCTCTTATTGCTCCTGGATTATCAACATACACATCTAACCTTACTTCATCTATTCCACGTGCAGAAATCCATTGATTTAAAGCATCAATTATCAATTTATTAACGCCTTTACCTCTACTATTCTCCTCAACAAACATAAATCCCAAATATGCATATGCCTTATGTTTCAAATAAGGTTTTCCATTTTCAATTTGTGCATAACCAGAACCAATAACCACATCATCACTTACTGCAACTACAACAAAAACAGCATCCGCTGTAATCATTGCTTCAATATCATAATAACTAATTTTCCCTTCTTTTAAAGTAGGATCAAAAGGGCGTTCAAAGTTGATAACGCCTTGTTCAAATTCTAATAAAACAGCTAAATCGTTTAAGTTTGCTTCTCTTGTGTTAATTTTCATTTTTAGTGTCTTTCATAAACAATTGCAAAAACATTGCGATACTCATCACAATAACACAACCTATAAGATTCAACCAAAGATAACTTATATAAGGTTCTTCTCCTGCTTGTTCAAGCACGAAAACTGCAAAATAATACGTTAAAATTATTATTACTTGAGTAATTAACGCTGCAACAAAAACAGCATTTCCTTTTACAAATTTCACGAAAAATGCCAATAAGAAAATACCTAAAACATTACCATAGAAAATAGAACCAATAGTATTAACTAAATTAATCAAATTATCAAACAGATTCGCCACACTAGCGACTAATATGGCGAGAATACCCCAACCAAGCGTAAACCACTTAGAGGCTTTTACATAATGCAACTCACTCTTTTCCTCTCTTACATTACGCTTATATAAATCAATGGCTGTAGTACTTGCCAATGCGTTTAATTCAGATGCTGTAGATGACATTGCTGCAGATAAAATAACTGCTAATAACAAACCAATTAAACCTCTCGGTAAATTATTTAAAATGAAATGGATAAATACATAATCTTTATCATTAGATTCTATTTTTTCAATAGAACTATCATCCACTTTTTTAATAATTTCTCGTGCTAGCTCTTTCAACTCAAGATCTCTTTCATTTAAAGATAAGATTTGAGCCTTTTCTTCTTTCTGAAAACCATCAGTAAAAAGTATTTTTTTAGCATTCTCTATTTCAATATGCTCATCTTGTAACAACTTATATTCAGCAACATATTCAGAGTTTGCTATTGCATCTTTTGCAGTAGGATTAAAGTTTAATGGCGATGGATTAAATTGATAAAACACAAATACCATTACTCCAATTAACAGAATAAAAAATTGCATTGGAACTTTTAACAATCCGTTAAAAATTAAGCCTAACTGACTTTCTCTAACCGATTTACCAGACAAATAACGTTGCACTTGACTTTGATCAGTTCCAAAATAAGAAAGCATTAAAAATGTACCTCCTAAAACACCAGTCCAAACAGTAAATCTATTATTTAAATCAAAAGAAAAATCTATGATTTGCATTTTATCACTTGCTCCAGCAATCTCTAATGCTTTTGAAAAAGTAATATCCGCAGGTAATTGACTCATTATCATAAAAAATGCAATCAACATTCCTATAAAAATGATAATCATTTGTTGTTTTTGAGTTACGTTTACAGCCTTTGTTCCACCAGAAACCGTATAAATAATAACTAAAAAACCAATAATGATATTCAGCGTTAATAAGTCCCAACCTAAAACAGCCGACAAAATAATTGCTGGAGCAAAAATTGTAATTCCTGCCGCCAATCCACGTTGGATTAAAAATAAAATTGCGGCTAAACTTCTGGTTTTTAAATCGAATCTTCCTTCTAAAAACTCATATGCAGTATAGACCTTTAATTTATGATAAATAGGTATAAAAACTATACAGATGATAACCATTGCGATAGGTAAACCGAGATAGAATTGTACAAATCCCATTCCGCTATGAAATGCTTGTCCTGGAGTAGATAAAAATGTAATTGCACTGGCTTGAGTTGCCATGACAGACAAACCAATTGTCCACCATTTACTATCACTTCCTCCCTTTATATAGTCTTGTACATTCGCATTCTTTCTTGTAACATACGTTCCGTAACCAACTATAAACAATAGTGTCACAGTTAATATAATCCAATCAACAGCATGTAATTTACTTTGAATTTCCATAGATTAAACAGTAAAATAGTTTGTGATGAAATAAAATGCTAAAATGTAAATTACATTAGCCACCAAAACCCATGTATACTCTTTCTTCCAAATATATTTTTGTTGATTCATTAGTTCTTAATTTTTTGATTTGGCTCATTCTTCCCTACAGATAATAAATTAGTAAACAATTTATACGCTCCAGGAACTCCTGCAGGAAGTTCTCTAAAGAAACTTAATCCTGTATAAATAAAGTGACCTTCACCATATTTCGCAACCAACAAACTTCCGTTTTTGGCTGTTTCTCCTTTATCATTCATAGATAAAATTGGAGTAAATTCAGAACTCCATTCATTTGGAAAGTACAATCCTCGCTCCTGAACCCAACCATCAAAATCTTTAGTTGTAATTTGATTTGGAAAGTTCATCACCTCATGTGAAGGTGCTAAAATTCTAACTTCCGAAAACTCATCCGTAACTCTATCTCTTGAAAGTTTTATATGTAATGGTGAAACTTTATCAACTTTTAAACGGTGACTCGTATTGTATTGAACCATCATTGTTCCTCCACTTTTTACATATTTATGCAAATCTTCTTGGTAATATTTTGCGCTTTCATTTGTGTTATAGGCACGAATACCCAAAATAACTGCATCAAAGTTTTTTAATTTTTCAAATGATATATCATCCTTATTTAATTCAACAACTGTGTATCCTACTTGACGAAGACTTTCAGGAATCTCATCTCCAGCACCTTGAATATACCCAATCAATTGACCTTCTTTTTTTATGTCTAATTTGACAGTTTTACTTTTTGATGGCATCAATACAGATTGATAAGGAATATGATCATAATCAATTTGTATCAATTCATCTGTGTATTCATTCCCATCTATTTCAACAATAGGAGAAAAAGTTCCTTCGCTTTGATTTTTTGTTGGAGTTACCTTAAAAGTAAAAGATTGCTGTGCTCCTTTTTGCTCAATTTTTACATCAAATTTTTCTGGGCTTACTGTCCATCCATTTGGAATTGATAATTTAACTGTTCCGTCAATATTTGGTTTTCCAGACCTCACTTTTACTATAACATTTTTTGAATTGGTGTCAGAAAAAATATAAACCTTGTCTGAAACACCAACAGTCACTTCAGGTAAAATTTCAAAAGGTTGATACACTTCTCCTTTTACAGGGTCGTTCTTTTTATAAACTACATCTTTAATAATAGTAATTTCAGTTTCATCAATAAACAAAACAAAACCTGCTTTAAGACCTCTATCAGTTTCTGGTTTTCCAATCTTTTGCCTATCATCAACCTTATACATCCCAACTGTTCCCTTTTCTTTCAACCAATAAGGAGTTGTGTAACTTAAAGTATCAGGAATAATTCCTTTTACATCTTCAATTTCTAATTTTTTATTTTTCAATAACAAACCGTGACTCTTTTCTTTATAAACCCATGCAGCTATTGGATTAACAATAAGTCCAGTCAAACGCATCGAAACATCACTTCTATTTATTGCTTCAATTTTTACAGTAATTTCACTTCCTTTAGTTGCTGAAGATTCTGTTGCAACAGCTTCTAAATATAATCCTGCGCAAGCCTCAATAATTGCTGTTATTTCTTTTGTTTTCTGATTTTTCCAATGTTCATTCTCTAGTTGCTGAATGAGTTTATAAGCCTTTAACAGATCAGAAATACTAGCTGAAGGGTTTTTGAAATCAAAATCATTTTCTACTTTAGATAATATTTCTCCAATCTCTTTTCCGCCTTTTACACGTGTCCAAGTCGTATTTATTCCATCAAAAATATTTATCTTGTCTTTTGGCATATCTCCTTTCACTAATTCAAGATATTCCGTACTTTCTCCTCTAGCACCAGTACTACCAAAACCTTGGCTCTTGTGCATACTTCTACTTAAACTTGCTATTTCGGTATTAGACAATCCAGCAGTAGGATAATATGCACCCGTTTCCACTTCCATCATAGTTGATTTGTCTGCTTTATCAAAATTTTCTTGACTTCCATAAAACCACCAAGAAGTATTAAAGAATTCTCTTTGAGGCTGCCATATGTCAACAAGTTTTAATTGCTCTGGATATTGTGTCTTATCTCCTGCTAAATCAAATGCTAATTCGCTTAAAACAGCCGAAGAAGTATGATGCCCATGTGTTTTACCAAAAGTTTCTGGCTTATGACTAAAGCGATTTACAATAACGTCTGGTTTAAAATTACGTATTGCCCAAACAACGTCAGCCAAGACTTCTTTTTTATTCCATATTTCTAACGTTTCATCTGGATGTTTAGAATACCCAAAGTCATTTGCTCTTGTGAAAAACTGTTCACCTCCATCTGTTCTCCTTGCTGCCAATAATTCCTGAGTTCTTATAACTCCTAATAATTCTCTAATTTCTGCACCAACTAAGTTTTGTCCACCATCACCACGAGTTAGAGAAAGGTATCCTGTTCTTGCTTTCACATCATTTGCCAAATAAGAAATCAAGCGTGTATTTTCATCATCAGGATGTGCAGCAATATAAAGTGCTGACCCTAAAAAATTTAATTTTTTAATTGATTCGTATATCTCTGAAGAATTCGATTTCTGAGGTGCTTGTGCGTGTATAAAAATTGTTAAAAAGAGTAAACTGAACAGTAAAATTCGTTTCATGTATGTATATTTATTAACTTTTAACGGTCACGTATTATATCATTTTCTTGAGTTTCAAGATATCATACTGGATATTTCATAAAGTATAATGGCAAAGTTCAAACAAATCTAAAAAAAATTAATCTCTATTGAATTATATATCAATAAATCTTAACAATAATTTGTGATTTCTTTTTGGCTCAATTCTTGACGAGTAAAAAAACGTCATGCTAAACTAAAATTAATCTATAAACAAATGAGAAAATTACTACTTATCCTCACAATCCTATCTTTATATAGTTGTGAACAGATTATTGAGAATTCAATAGACAATTTAATTGAAGAGCCAGAACCAGATTATGATACTTTTTTGACCATAGAA
>TARA_B110000090_G_scaffold149871_1_pt1 | contig 29447 bp, 25 predicted proteins | sample TARA_B110000090 | Tara Oceans TARA_B110000090 (sample SAMEA4397239) | marine metagenome | biome: Polar Biome; feature: [SRF] surface water layer (ENVO:00010504); material: water (ENVO:00002006), including particulate matter (ENVO:01000060) such as... | depth 5 m
AAACTGATTTTGACGGTAACTATTCAATTACAGCGAATGTTGGAGATGTTCTTCAATATAGTTTTGTTGGAAAGAAAATGGTTCAAAAAACTATTGGAACTTCTAACACAATTGATGTTACAATGTCAGATGATGATAATGTATTAGAAACAGTTGTTCTTTCTGGTTTTGGACGTAAATTAGAAAAAAGAAGTTCTACTTTTGCAGTTCAAACTATAGGAGGTGAAGACCTTACTAAAGCAAGAGAAGCAAACGTTGCTAACAGTTTATCTGGAAAAATTGCTGGTGTACAAGTTACAGCAAGTTCTGGATCAGTTGGAGCATCTTCTCGTATTATATTGAGGGGTGCTAGTTCTATTACTGGTAACAACCAACCTCTTTATGTAATTGATGGTGTGCCTCTTGATAATGGAAATCAAGGTAATGCTGGTTCTGGTGGTGGTAGAGATATGCCAAATGGTGTATCTGATATTAACCCAGATGATATTGAGACAATTAATGTACTTAAAGGACCTGCTGCTGCTGCACTTTATGGTGTAAGAGCATCAAATGGTGTAATTGAAATTACAACTAAAAAAGGTAAGTCTAGTACTAATTTAGGTGTTTCTTATAACTCGAACGTACAGTTTGACACTCCGTTAATCTTAAATGACTTCCAAAATTCATATGGACAAGGATCTAATCCTTACTCATTTGAATGGATAGATGGTTCTAATGGAGATGGTGGAGTTGATGAAAGTTGGGGTCCTCCTTTAGATACAGGCTTAGAGTTTGTACAATGGAATTCTTACCAAGTTGGTGGTGCGCCATTACCATGGATATCTCAACCTGACAATGTTAAGAACTTTTATGATACTGGTGTTCAGTTAAGTAATAGTGTTTCATTCTCTGGAGGGTCAGAAGATATTACTTACAGATTATCTTTAGGTAAATTTGATCAGCAAGGTATGGTGCCTTTTACTGATTATAATAGATTTACAGTTGGTGGTAGTTCATCTCAAACTATTTCAGATAAATTCACAACATCTATTAATTTAAATTATACTAAATCTGGAAGTGGAAACTTACCATATGTAGGATATAATAATGAAAACCCGGTTCAACAATTTATTTGGTCTGGTAGAAACGTTGATTTTGAAGCGTTGAGAGATTGGAGAAATTTACCTTTATCACCTGCAGGAACTGCAGCTGCTGGTACTCCATTAAACTGGAATACAGTGTTCCAAAACAACCCTTTCTGGGTACTTGAAACAAACCTAAGAGATTTTGATAAAGATAGAATTGTTGGAAATATTGGTATGAATTATCAAATAAACGACAAATTTACTTTATCTGGTAAAGTTGGTTTAGATCATTGGAATTCTATCGCTACTCAAAGACAAGCATTTGGTAGTAATAATGGACCAAACGGTTCTTATAACGAAACTATCAGATCTTACTCTGAAAGAAATGCTGAATTATTATTAAGTTATACAACTGAAATCAATGAGGATTTAACTTTTGATATGAGTGTTGGTGGTAATCAAATGAAGAGAGATGTTAAGTTGAATTACTTAAGTGCTCCTCAGTTACAATTACCAGGATTATATAACACAAATAACTTAAGAGCTGGTTCAACATATGTTGCTTCTAATTCAGCTTCAGAAAGAAGAATTAACAGTTTATATGGTTTTGGAAAGATCGCGTATAAAGATTATTTATTCCTAGAATTTACTGGAAGAAATGATTGGTTAAGTGTATTACCAATTGACAATAATAATTTCTTCTATCCTTCTGTAACTGCTAGTGCAGTAGTTACTGATATGATTGGAAGTGAATCAGACATTCTTTCTTTCTTAAAGTTAAGAGGTGGATGGGCTGAAGTTGGTGGTGGACCACTAGCTCCATATAGTTTACAGCCTACTTTTGGTTTATCTTCTACTCCATATGGGGATGCAACTGTTGGTTTCTTACCAAACCAATTAAATAATCCAAGTATTAAGCCAGAATCTACAAAAGGTACTGAATTTGGTGTTGATTTAAGATTATTCAATAGTAAACTTAGAGTTAATGCAACTTATTATGATCAATCAACATTTGATGCTATTATACCAGTTCAGGTTTCTGCTGCATCAGGTTACACAAGTGCTGTAAGAAATGTAGGTGAAATGAATAATAAAGGTATTGAAATTCAAGTTGGATCAACTGTAATTGATAAAGGAGACTTTAAATTTGATATTGATTTAAACTTTGCTAAGAATGATAACGAAGTTGTTTCACTAGGTGGTTTAGAATCATTAGTATTAGGTGGGCAATGGAGTATGACATTAGAGGCTAGAGAAGGTGAATCTTATGGTTCAATCGTTGGTTCATCATTTAGAAGAGCTCCTGATGGACAGGTTATATTTGTAAATGGTTTACCAGCTATTGATGGTGGTAATAAAATTTTAGGTAACATTACTCCGGATTGGACTGGTGGTGCTAACTTTACATTTAACTATAAGAACTTTACTTTAGGTGCTTTGGTAGATGCTAAAATTGGTGGTGATATTCACTCAATGACAACATCTTGGGGTCGTTATGCAGGTGTATTAGAAGAAACAATGATTGGTAGAGAAACTGGTATTGTTGGTAATGGTGTAATGCTAGACCCAGTAACAGGTGCTTATGTTCCAAATAATATTGTAAGATCTGCTGAAGATTATAATAAAAGAGCTTTCTCTAATAGTATAGTTGAAAGTGCTGTATTTGATGCATCTTATGTTAAATTAAGACAATTAACTTTAGGGTATAAATTACCTTCAAAATTAATTGAAAAAACAATGTTTAAAGATATCAATGTATCTTTAGTTGGTCGTAACTTAGCAATCTTACATAAGAATGTACCACATATTGATCCTGAAACTGCCTTTAGTGATTCTAACGGTGAGCAAGGTCAAGAATTTGGTCAATTACCATCAGCAAGAAGTATTGGTTTTAACATTAGTTTGAAACTATAATTTTAACACATTTAAATTTTTAAAAATAAAAAATATGAAACGATTTAAAATAACATTATTCTTATTTGCTAGCTTACTTCTTACTGTAAGTTGTGATAAAGATTTTGCAGAAATAAATCAAGATCCAAACAATCCAACATCTTTGCCTTCTCACCTTTTATTACCTAATGTAATAAGAACTGCGCAAAATCAGTTAAATACTACATTTGTTGGTGGTGATATGGGTTCTTGTTGGTCACAACAATTCGCAAAAGTTCAGTACAATGATGAGGCACGTTATATTCCTCGTCAAAGTGTAATTGCTAGTGTTTGGAGTACATTTTATGCAAATGTAATTTCTGATGCAGCAAGTATGTATTCTTTAGCGGAAACTGAAGGAAACAATAATATGATGGCAGTTGCTTTAACAATTCAAGCACATGGCTATGCTACATTAACTGATATGTATGGAGATATTCCTTTTAGTGAAGCAATTAGTGCTGATACTACTGGTAATATTTCACCGAAATATGATGCTCAAGCTGATGTTTATACTGGTATTATTGCTATGTTAACTCAAGCTAATGGATTATATGGTAGTGGAGATATTGATTCTACTTCTGATATTATGTTTGGTGGTAATGCTTCTAAATGGCAAAAATTCACAAACTCTTTAAAATTCAGGTCTCTAATGAGAGTTTCTGCAAAAGTAAGTGTTGGTGGAGATTTACAAGCATTAGTAAATGCTGGAAACATGTTCTCATCAAATGATGATGAAGCTAAATTAATATACTTAAGTGCTAGTCCAAATGCCAACCCTCTTTTTGAAAGTGTTGTATTTGGTACTAGAGGTGAGTGGAAAGTAAATTCAGTTATTGTTGATATGATGGCTGGAAGTGCAGATCCAAGATTAGCTGTAATTGCTCAGTTAAATGATGGAGACATTTATAGAGGTAAACCTTCTGGTTTAGTTGATGTTCCTAATAATGACTATAATTACACTAACGTTTCTGCAATTGGTACTTTCTATTTAGCTGCTGAAGCTCCAGGTTATTATATGTCAAATGCAGAATTACAGTTTTTAATGGCTGAAGCTGCACAAAAAGGATATATTTCTGGTAGTGCTGCTACTTATTATAATGCAGGTATGACTGCTTCTTTTGCTGCAAATAATGGAGTGAATGGAGCTGATTATATGGCTGCAAATACTTTAAGTGCTCCAACTGCTTTACAGCAAATTGCAACTGAGAACTGGAAAGCATTATTTGCTCAAGGTGTTGAATCTTGGACTGAGCAAAGAAGAACTGGTTATCCAGTACTTGCTCCTGCTTTACAAGCTGATTTATCTCAAATTCCATCAAGATATAATTACCCAAATATTGAAAGTTCAATTAATGCTGCAAATTATAGTGCTGCTGTAGCGGCTCAAGGTGCAGATAATTTAACTACACCTCTTTGGTGGATGAATTAATAAACAATTAAATTAAAATTATAAAAAAAATGAAAAAAATATTAAATTTTTTAGTTGTATTTTCTTTAGTCTTCTTTTACTCTTGTGATCAGAATGCTGACTTTGATACAGATGATGACTTAACAGGAACAGCATTAGCTGGTGGTGCAATGGTAGATGTCCGTGCTGATAGTGAAGGGAAACTTTTAGGAGTTCCTTCTTCTTTAGACTTTGAAACTGCTACAGTTGCAATTGCTGAATCTGTGCTAAATCTTGAGATCTTTTTACTTTCTGGAGGAACTGATGTAACTAATTATGAGATTACAAAGTCTCTTAACGGAGGTAATGAAGTAACTGTTGCTACAAGTGCAACTTTACCAATTTCAATAAACTATACAGCTACGGAGGACTTCTTAAACGGTTTAGGAATTACTGCAGATGCTTTAAGAATTGGAGATGTTATGACGTTCAAAACAAAAATGATTCATAGTGATGGAAGAGTTTCATACTCTGGACCAAATGATGGTACTTATTCTATTACTATTAGTTGTTCTTCTGCTTTAGCCGCTAGTTACAACCTAACAATGGTTGCAAGTAATGGTTGGAATATAAATTTTCCAAATGAAGTAGTGTCAGAAAAGGGTGTTGGTGTTTACAAAACAGAATCAATTTATCGTTGGGCTGTTGGATCAATTGCTCCAGACCAAGGTTACGATTTTCAAGATGTTTGTGGTGAAATAACTGTTCCTGAACAAGGTTTAGCTCAGGGTTATTACTCAAATACTGTTATTGGAACTGAACCAGGTCAAGTTGATGGTGTTACAGGTAATTTGAAAATATACTATTCAGTTGAATTTTCTTCTGGAACTGTTACATGTGTTGGAACATATATCAAATTATAAATTAAGTTAAATTTAAAAAACAAATAAAATGAAATTAAATTTTATAAAAAAGTCATTATTACTTTTTGCTTTAAGTTTGGCAATTGTAAGTTGTGAAACAGATGATCAAACTGGCGAAAGTCAATTAACGGTTACAAATCCAACTATCAGTATTAATTTAGACTTTATGAACCCTTCTATTGTTTTAGAAGATGATACAGTATATGAATATACTGTAAGTTTAAGCGAAACTCAAATAGTTGATACTAGATTACATGTATCACAGGTTGGAGGAACAGCAAACGGTGATGACTATGAAATGTCAGGTTTAGTAGTAATTCCTGCTGGATATTTATCTGGAACAGGTACTATTAAAATTCTTGCTGACGAAGTAGCAGAAGATGTTGAAACATTAACAATTCAAATTGGAGATATTCAAACAGCAAATGCTTCAATGAATCCTATAACTGTTAGTTTTACAATTTCAAATGCGACGTCTGATGATTTAGTAATTGGAATGAGTTGGGCAATTTCTGAATTCACAACAGATAATTCTGGTGATGAAATTAGTGCTACTGATCTTGCTGATATGAGATTATTAATTACTGACAGTCCTTATTCAACTATTATAGGTGGTGCTGATGGTGGTTCATTTGAAACATATGAGTTTTCTGGATTAAATGGAGATGGAGAGTATTTAGTAGTTGGAGATTTCTATGCTGCAGATGCTGACCTTACTAGAGATCTAGACTTACAGGTTACTTTTGATCAAATTGGTACAATTAATCACTTAACATATGATTTCCCAGAAGCAATAAACACTGGTGAAACTTGTGCTGCTAATTATTATGTATTAGCTAAAATTGTTAAAACTGGAGGATCTTATGAGATTACTTCTGTTGGAGAAGGTAATTCAATTGAAGTTGAAGGAGATTGGACACTTGACATGGTTGACTCATGGGGTGACGGTTGGAACGGAGCTTTATTAACAGTTGAAATCAATGGATCGGCTACTAATTATATGGCTGCCGGAACTGGATCTGTAGAAGTTGTTTCTGTACCAGCTGGTGCTGCATTAGTTATTAGTTATAGTAGTGGTGATTATGAAGGTGAAAACTCTTATACTATTACTGCTCCTGATGGAACTGTTTATGCTGATGGTCCTGCACCTACAGTTGGAACTGTTGTAGATAGCGGTAGTGTATGTCCATAATAAATAATAATCTATTTATTAAATAATAATAAAAACCCATCCAAATATTGGATGGGTTTTTTAATAATAATAATAATATGAAGTTTATTAAATATATAATACTTTTTTTTTCTTTAAACCTTTTTGCACAAAATACAATTGGTATAATAAATAATGATGCCATAAACTCTTATAATGGCTATACCCTTTTAGCGCCATTATCTTCAACAGAAACATATCTAATTAATAATTGTGGACAAGTAGTAAATCAATGGTCAAGTACTTTTACTCCTGGAGCATCAGTATATCTCTTACAAAATGGAAATTTACTAAGGACTGGAAAAATCATAAACGATGATATAACATTTGGAGGCGTTGGTGGAAAATTAGAATTGTATGATTGGGATGGAAACCTATTATGGGAATACACTCATTCTTCTTCAGAAATCTCACAACATCACGATATATATCCAATGCCAAATGGAAATATATTAATGATTGCTGTAGATACAATGACTGAATCGGAAGCAATAGATGCCGGAAGGGATCCTAGTAAAATACAAGAAGGTAAAATTTTTAATGAACAAATACTTGAACTAGAACCAATCGGAACAAATCAAGTAAATATAGTTTGGGAATGGAACATTAAAGACCATTTAATTCAAGATTTTGATAGTGATAAAGCAAACTATGGAGTTGTAGCAGATAATCCCCAATTATTGGATTTTAATTATATCAGTAATATAAATGATTTAGGTAATGCTAATTGGCTTCATATCAACTCAATTCAATATAATAGTGACTTAGATCAGATAGTTATAAGTACTAGAAATTTAAATGAGATTTACATCATTGAACATACAGACTCAACATTAGATGCACAAGGACAAGATGGAGGTGCATATGGAAAAGGTGGTGATTTTTTATATAGATGGGGAAATAAAGCATCATATGATTTTGCAAGTTTAGTTGATAGAACATTGGTAGGCCAACATAATCCTCATTGGATTCCTGAAGCATTGACAGATGCAGAAAAGATTATGATATTTAATAATGGAAATATAGCTGAACTATTATACTCTACAGTAGATATTATAGATCCTCCACAAATAAGTGCTGGGTTTTATGAGTTCGATGCTGTAACAGGATATGGTCCTGAAATTGCCGAATGGAGATATATAGCACCAAACCCTACAGATTTTTACTCAGCAATTTTATCAAGTGGCCAAAGATTACCTAACGGAAATACGTTAATCTGTGATGGAGATTCTGGATATTTCTTTGAAATAGATACAAACAATAATAAAGTTTGGGAATATATAAATCCTGTTTCAAATCTTGGAATATTAAGTCAAGGAGATACTCCTAGTGCAAATTTAGTTTTTAGAGCAATTAAATATTCACCAGACTATACTGCATTTGATGGAAGAGATTTAACACCTAGCAATCCTATTGAATTAAATTTTGATCTAAGTAGTTGTCAATTGCTATCTATAGATGAGTATTCAATTTCAGATAATGTATCAATATATCCTAACCCAACTTCAGATATGATATCCCTTTCTACAGAATTAAATATTGATAAGATTGAAATTTTTAATGTTTATGGAAAACTAATACTCTCTGAACGAAATCAAAAAACTATTAGTCTTAAAAATATATCAACTGGAATCTATTTTATGAAATTTTATTCTGATGGAAAATTTGGAAATAAAAAATTTATAAAACAATAAATAAAAATTAGTTTAAATAAAATCCATCTCTAAAACGAGATGGATTTTTATTTTGTATACATTTGCATAATGGAAAATACATCATCAAAAATTTTTGGTATTAGGGCTGTAATTGAAGCAATAGATTCTAACGCAACAATTCAAAAAGTATATTTACAAAAAGATTTAAAAGGAAGTTTATTTTCTGAATTAAATTCAAGGATAAAAGAACATAACATTTCAACAAGTTTTGTTCCAATTGAAAAATTAAACCACTTATCAAAAAACAGTAATCATCAAGGAGTAGTTGCTACAATTTCGCCAATTGACTTTTATGATTTAGAAGAATTGATAAACAAGACCATTAAAAGTGGTGCAACTCCGCTATTCTTATTGTTAGATCAATTAACCGATGTAAGAAATTTTGGTGCAATTATTAGAACTGCAGAATGTACTGGTGTAAATGGAATTGTAATTCAAAATCAAGGAAGTGCTCCTTTAAATGCTGATGCAATTAAAACTTCTGCTGGTGCTGCTTTTAAAGTACCTATTTGTAGAGTAAACCACTTAAAAGACGCCATGTTCTTATTACAAGCTTCTGATATCAAATTAATAGCTGCGACTGAAAAAACTGAAGACACCGTTTATGATGTTGATTTCACTCAACCTAGTGCAATTATCATGGGTTCTGAACATCGTGGTGTAAATCCATCAATATTAAAAATGGTGGATGCTAAAGCAAAATTACCTTTATTAGGTACTATAGAATCTCTAAACGTTTCTGTAGCTTGTGGAGCGTTTTTATACGAAGCAGTAAGGCAAAGGATGCGTTAATCCTAATTGTTTGTTATATCCTCTGTATCGACTTCATTTTTTGGTGCAAAGTTCCCTTCTTCATCAAACTGTAAGTCAAACTCAGTTTCTTTAAAAATATGTATTGGTTTTTGTGGCCCAGAATTTTTATAAACTATTGCTAGAATTAATCCAACCATAAAACCTGATAAATGTCCTTCCCAAGAAATTTTCTCTTTGATTGGAAAAACATACCAAATCATACTTCCATATAGAAAAATAACTGCCAATGAAAGTGCTGTTAATCTAAAATGCTTTCTAATAATACCACTAAAAAAAATAAAACTAAATAAGAGATATACAACTCCACTTGCTCCAATGTGATATGCTTCTCTTGCGATAATCCACGTTAATAGCCCTGTTAATAATGTGCCAATGATCAGTATTTTAGGAGCAATTTTATTATAAAAAAAGAATAAGGAACTTGTTAATACAAATAATGGTATTGAATTATTAATAAGATGTGAAGTACCGCTATGAATGAAAGGAGAAAAAAAAACTCCTTTAAGTCCAGAAAAATTTCTTGGAAGCACTCCAAATTTATTAAAATTGAAAACGAATTTTATTTCAATCAAATAGACAAGCCAAATTGTAAAAATCAAAAAAAATGGTATTACAAGTACAGAGTTATTAAATTTAAACCGTTTTGGCTCTTCCATGTGTATACTTTAGTCAAAAATGCTTCCAAAATCTTATCATCTGAAATATTGTCAGTATTGATGTTAAAATTATCTATAAAACTACTATTTTTATGCTATGAATGAACCTTTGGCAGAAAGAATAAGACCTAAAAATTTAGAAGACTATATAAGTCAACAACATCTTGTTGGTGATAAAGGATATTTAACACAACATATCAAACGTGGAATTATACCTTCTTTAATACTTTGGGGACCTCCAGGAATAGGAAAAACTACACTAGCAAACATTATTGCTACTGAGTCTAAACGTCCCTTTTATTCATTGAGTGCTATAAATTCTGGTGTGAAAGACATTAGAGATGTTATAGAAAAAGCAAAAAATAGTGGTGGATTATTTACAGCACAAAATCCGATTTTATTTATTGATGAAATCCATAGATTTAGTAAATCTCAACAAGATTCTCTACTTGGCGCTGTCGAAAAAGGTTGGGTGACTTTAATTGGCGCTACGACTGAAAATCCTAGTTTTGAGGTAATCCCTGCACTTCTATCACGTTGTCAGGTCTATATCTTAAACTCATTTGAAAAAGATGATTTAATTGCCTTACTAAAGAGAGCGATAAAAGAAGATGTTATACTTTCAAAAAAGAGAATTAAACTAAAAGAAACAGATGCTCTTATTAGACTTTCAGGAGGAGATGCTAGGAAACTATTAAACATTTTCGAATTATTAGTTTCATCAGAAAATAATGAGATTACAATAACGGATGATTTTGTGATGCAACGTGTTCAAAAAAATATGGCCCGTTATGATAAAACTGGTGAACAACATTATGACATTATTTCTGCATTTATAAAATCAATTAGAGGTAGTGATCCTAATGCAGCTGTTTATTGGTTGGCTAGAATGATTGAAGGTGGTGAAGATGTTAAATTCATAGCACGTAGGCTACTCATTTCAGCGTCAGAAGATATTGGTAATGCTAATCCTACTGCACTTATTATGGCAAATAATACATTTCAAGCAGTCAGTATAATTGGCTATCCTGAATCAAGAATAATTTTGAGTCAATGTGCGATATATTTAGCGAATTCGCCTAAAAGTAATGCTTCATATGAAGCAATTGGTAAGGCTCAAAAACTAGTTCAACAAACAGGAGATTTATCAATTCCATTACATTTAAGAAATGCTCCAACAAAATTAATGAAAGATTTAGATTATGGTAAAGACTATAAATATTCACACAGCTATAAGAATAACTTTGTAGTTCAAGAATTTTTGCCTGAAGAAATTGCAAATACGAAGCTATATGAACCTGGAAATAACACCAGAGAAAATAACTTTAGAGAACTTTTAAAGAAACGTTGGGAGAAATATAATTATTAAAATTTAATAGTTAACTCCTTTTTAATCAATTTTTTATTTAAATAATATTCAACAAACCATTTTTCATTTTGTTTAAATAAGATTCCGTTTTTGTTTTTAAGTATATAAATATCCTTGAGACTAGTTGCTTGCAAAATGTACATTAGTTTTGGAGCAGTATCTATTAACTTATATCCATCATTCGTTTCTTGTGCATATAATAAATCACTACTTATTTCTTTCACAACAAATTCAGGCTCAATTACGACTTCAACTATTTTTTCAACTTCCTCAATGATTTTACTTGATTTTTCTTCTTTAAAAACAATTTTATTTTCTACCATTTCTAAGGTTTCTTCAAATACAGTGTTCTCTTTTTCAGAATACTTGTAATTCAATATTTCTATACTTTTAAACGTTTTCTTTATTGATTCATGATACGCCCTTTCATAATCCTTATTTTTTGAAGGAGATTCTATTGATGTGAAAATTATTTCATTATAACAGTTTACCAAATCATATTTCATTTTGATGGTGAAAAGTGATGATTTTTTTCTCAAATGAGCCGTTAATGCTAAACAATTGTTTTCTCCTAAATCTTTTGGAAATACTTCTGTACTTAGCAAAGCTATAAATCCATATTTATTAAATAAAAATTTAGTCATCTCATTTAATTGAAAATCTCCAGCGTTATTCTGAAACTCAAATTGACTTGGAACTATAATATATTTAAAATCATTTACACTCTTTTGGGCGGAAATTGAAAGAGTAAATAAACATAAAGAAAAAATTAATAATTTGATTTTTAACATATTATAAATATTTTTTAAGTTCAATTAAGTTTTGTATACTCAAAATTGAATTGTCAACTTCGTTCTTTTCAAAATTACAAAAAATAGGTTTCATACCCACATTTTGAGCTCCCATAATATCTGCTTCCCAACTATCACCTATCATTACACTTTCTTCGATTGTTGCATTTGCTTGTGATAATGCATATTCAAAAATCTCTGGATTAGGCTTCTTCACTCCTACACTTTCTGAAGTTACTATTATATCAAAATACTTGTCTAATTTTGAATTCTTCATCTTTATAGATTGTACTTCACTAAAACCATTTGTAATAATATGCAACCTGTATTTTGGTTTTAAATATTCTAAAATTTCAATTGTTCCATCGAAAAGAAAATTAAACATTGGTAAATAATTGATATAGTCTTCAGATAGAGAACTTATTAGTTCATCTGATATAGAGAAATTTAGTTGGTCAAAAGTATCTTTCAATCTTTTATATCTAAGTTCTTCTTTAGTCACAAGATTGTTTCTGAATAATCGCCAATATTTAAAATTTATTTTTTTATAATCAATTAAGAATTTATCAAAATCCACATCTACTGTATGCAGTTCAAAAATCTTCTCAAAAGTTTTTGCGGAATTTGTTTCAAAATCCCAAAGTGTATGGTCTAAATCGAAAAAAATATGTTTAATATTCATTGGTTAAAAATACTGCTAATAAAATAAAAACAAAAGAAATGATTTTAAATTTATAGTATATTTGAAAAAACAATAAAGTTGAATAATAATAAACTTCACATATTATTTTTAAGCAGTTGGTACCCTTCTAGGGTATTCCCTACAAATGGAGATTTTGTTCAAAGACATGCTGAAACCATGGCTATTGAGCATCAAATTACTATTATTCATGTTGTTACGGATAAAGATGTTACCAAAAAAGTTGAAATAGTTGATAAAAAAGTAAACAATGTTAGGACAATTATTGCATATGTTCCTGAAAAAATACACCTCTTAAAGTTCTTTTTCTTTTTAAAAACATATATGAAAATAATTAAATGCATTGACAACTTTGATCTTATCCATCTAAATATCACCTATCCAAAAGGGTTAATTGCATTATATCTTAAGTTATTAAATCAAAAAAAATATATTATTACTGAACATTGGACTGATTATCAATATCCACTAAATAAATCAATTGGGTTTTTAAGAAAACAACTTACTAAATTGATTGTTAAAAATGCTGAATTTGTTTGCCCTGTAACAAATAATCTTCAAACTGAAATGATACATTTTGGTTTGAAAGGAAATTATAAAACAGTACCAAATGTTGTTGACACAGATTTATTTATTCCAAATAAAAAAAGTTCTGAAGGTTTCAAAATCTTGCACATTTCAAATATGCTTGACAGTCAAAAAAATGTTACTGGGATTTTAAATACGATGAGTAAACTTGAATCTAAAATTCCAAATATTGAATTGGTTTTAATTGGTGAGAATTCTGAGAAATATAAGAAACATGCAAATATCTTACAGTTAAAAAAGATAACATATATAAATCATATAACTCAACAACAATTAGTTAATTACTTTCAAGAAGCAAGTCTGTTTTTACTTTTTAGCAATCATGAAAATTTACCTTGTGTGATTTTAGAATCTTTTTCTTCAGGAACTCCAGTAATCTCAACTAATGTTGGAGGTGTTTCAGAGTTCTTTCCAAATAATTTTGGCACACTTATACCTGTGAAAGATGAAAATAAATTATATGAAGAGATCCTAAACTTTTATTCTAAAGAGAAAATATTAGAAACTTCAACAGAAATGCATTCATATGCAGTAAACAATTTTAGTAAATCAACTATTTGTGGGAAATTTACTGAAATTTATTATGAATCAATTAATAATAAAAAAGTAATTTAATATGTGTGGTATTACTGGAATCATAAACAAAAATAAAAGCATCCCTATTTCAAAGGCTCTATCTATGATGACTAAAAGCATGATAAATAGAGGTCCAGATGATGAAGGTTACCTTTTATTTGATACTCAAGCAACACATACAATTGGTGATGACAGTATAATTAAAAACGGCGAACATATTAATACTACTCATAATTATGATTACAAACTTGGTTTTGGTTTTAGACAATTAAAAATTGTTGATTTATCTAACAACAGTCATCAACCAATGTGCGATATAAGTAAGCGCTATTGGATTGTTTTTAATGGTGAAATATACAATTACAAAGAAATAAAAAATGAACTCATAGCATTAGGACATACTTTTTTTTCAAATTCTGATACTGAAGTTGTTTTGAACGCATACAAGGAGTGGAATTCAAAATCATTGGATAAATTCAATGGAATGTTTGCCTTTTCAATACTAGATACGGTTGAAAATCAAATTCTTATCGCAAGAGATAGAATAGGAATTAAACCTTTATATTATTTTCAAAACAATGAGCAATTTTTATTTTCTAGCACACAAAAGGCAATAATTGACTCAAAAATTTATAAACCGAATATAAATTGGGAAGGATTACATCAAAACTTTAGATTTTCTATAGCTCAGAGACCAAACACATGCTTTGATGGTATAAATTCTTTAGAACCTGCACATTTTTTAAAATTTGATTTAAAAAACAATACAATCGAGAAAAAGCAGTATTGGGAAATTCCAACTAATACTCAAGACTTATCACTTACAGAAAATGAAGCCTTAAAAATGGTTGAAGAAAGTCTTTTTGAATCTATTAATAATCGTTTAAATGCCGATGTTGAAGTAGGAACTTTTATGAGTGGAGGAATCGACTCAACTACAATTGCTGTGATGGCTTCAAAAAAACATAAGGAAATTAAATGTCTCACACTAGGATTTAAGGATTTTGATGAATATAATGAAGTAAGCCAAGCAAGAGATACTGCGAATTTACACGGTTTAAATCATATAATAAATTATGCATCATCAAATGAAATTCTAAAAAATATTGATGCTGCCGTAACTGCTTACGAAGAGCCTTATCATCATTTGTCTGCCAATTATATCCTCTCTAAAATGGCTGCTGAAAATGATTTAAAAGTGGTTTTAAGCGGACTTGGAGGTGATGAACTTTTTGGAGGTTATGATGTGTATAATAAATTAAACCTTTGGAGTAATCTTAAAAGTAAAAAGAAACTTGTGAATCTACTTCCAAATATTCATCAAAAAATTCACAAGGCAAAACAATTAGCAAAGTATAATGATTTAGGGCAATTTTACTCACATTATTATACAACTTTTAATGATAACAGTATCAATCGATTATTTAATGATGATACAATAAATACTAAAAACACTCTATCAGAATTATATAATAGTAAGGATTTGAATTTTACTGATGATTTTGAAGCAATCAGTTTTTACAATTTAAAATCTTATATTGGAAACCATCAAATGAGAACTATTGATCAATTTACCATGCATTTTTCAATCGAAGGAAGACTCCCTTTACTTGATCATAAGTTTATAGAAACTGTATACAAAATTCCTACAAAATATAAACAAAAGGGTAGTGTTCAAAAACATATATTAAAGCAAGTTGCAAAAAAATACATTGCTCCTAACACTTTAAATATGAGTAAAAAAGGATTAAGACTTCCATTAGAGCATTGGATTTCAAATGAGTTAAAAGAGTTTGTTTTTGATTCTATATCCAAATTAAAAACCAGAAATATTTTTAACAATAAAGAGATTGATACAATAATAAAAACAAATAATGAGCAAAAGATATGGCAATTAGTATCAACTGAATTATGGCTAGAAAAATTTATTAATTAAGTGAATAATATAATCCAATTTATCGAAAATTTTATTAAAAGATCAGGAAGTTACGTCTTTACAGCAACAGTTTCTTCAAGATTACTTTCATTTTTTGCTTCTTGGATAGCATTACAATTAATTCCAAATAAAGAACTTGGAATAGTTATTTATGCCTTTCAAATAGTCTCATTTATAATTCCCATTGCTGGATTTGGCTTACATCAAGGGCTTATAAGATATGGAGCTCAATTAAATTCTATTGAAGAAAAAAATAACTTATTTGTTTATACATTAAAAAAAGGAACACTTGTAAGTTTTATTCTTATTGGATTGGTAATTTTAAGTGCAGTAATATTTACTTTTGAAAATCAAAAAACTTCACTCTATCTTATTTTATTATCCTTCTCAATCCTAACTCATTATTTACTAGAACTAATAAAAATCCAATTTCGATTACTCAAAAACAATAAAAAATATTCATATGTCGAACTCACATATAACATTCTATTAGTTATTTTAGTTTTTGTATTAAGTTATTATTTTAAAGAATTAGGATATGCAATTGCAATCACATTGGTTCCTATATTGGTTAGCCTAGTTTTTATTAAAAAATTAAATATAAATTGGAAAACAAGTGAAAAATTATCGATAGTTAACTTTTCATTTTGGAAATATGGGTTTTTTGCTAGTTTATCAAATGTTACAACTCAATTATTAGTATCTATAGATATTATTCTGATTGGAAATATATTAAATAATATGGAATTAGTAACTGCGTTTAAATACGTTACACTAATACCTTTTAGCCTGGTGTTTTTATCTCAAGTGTTTATGATTACTGACTTTGTTGATTTTACTGAAAAAATTAATAATAAAAAGTACATCTATAATTATATTAAAAATTATATGCTATTATTTTTGACAATTAGTATTGTTTGTATTGGGTTTCTCTACTTTTTTGGAAAATATTTTTTATCAATTTTCGATTCTAATTATATAAAATATCAAAAATCGCTAATAGTATTAACTATAGGTGTTTCAGGTATCTTAATTTTGAGAGGTCTTTTTGGAAATCTATTATCCTCTATTGGAAAGGCTCACATAAACTTCATAATAACATTAATAGCAGTAGTCTTAAATATATATTTAAATTATCAATTAATACATAAATATGGCATCTATGGCGCAGCAATTACATCATCAATAATAATGTGGTTTACGGGTGTTCTATCACTATTATTTTTCTTTTATTATTTTAAAAAAATAAAGACTTTTGATAATTAAAATAAGTCTCTTTTATAGTTCCAAAACTTTTAAAGAAAAATGCTATTCCAGGAATCATAGAACCTTCAAAGTCTAATACTAAATCAGTGTTAGCATATTTTTCAATAACAGAATCAATAATAAAAGTCATAACTTGTTCATCTCTTCCAATTTGAGAGATTGAAGAAAATAGATACGTAATTCGATGACCATCATTTAAAAATATTGCCCCTCCAAGTAAGTCTCCCTTAGGTGATTTTGCAACTATAACATCAACTTTCTTTAACGTCTGCAAAAAAGATACTAACTTCTCTAATCTTATATAATCAAAATGCTTGATAGATACTTCTTCTTGCTTTTGCTCAATAAACAATTGAATTAATTCTGTACAATTATGAGTTGATGAAATTATAAATTTTGAAGAATCAAATTGAAGTTTAACTCTTCTTCTAACGTATTTATATTTTTTAAATAATTCTTTATATGATGCATCTAGAGGTAGTATGTAATTTGTGATTTCATCAGATAAACCTAAACATTTGTTACCTGAATTAAAATTGATTGAAGTCTTTAAATATTTTTTTGGTATTGCTTTAATAAACTTCCCAATAAGTTCTTTTGAAATTGTATTAGAAGAAAATACACCTAATTGCTGTATCCATAATGGATTATAAATGTATTTAATTAAGTATTTTCTATTCCAAGTAATTGGCATTACATATTCATAATCATTTAATACCAAGACATCCCATGAATTTGTAACAATGTCCAAATAAAAAGAATATGCATAAATTCTAGTATTCTTTGATTTCTCTATACAGTCATCATATTTTTTAACATCTAGATCTACTCTTGTGATATACTTTATCATTCTTTATTCAATTGAGAAACTACATCTACATAAACTTCATTCCAACCTTTCCACCTCTTATTTTCACTCAAAGTTTCGTTATGGAAAAGCATAATAAAACATCCTTTTACTTGCTTAACTTCATCTAGCATTAAGTTGATTTTTGACTTAGCAACAACTGGAACCAAATTTAAATAGTCATTTAAAGTTGTATCCATAACAGTAGTTGGATAAATTTTTAAAGGTGTTTGAATTTCAAAATCTAAATCATAAAAGTAAAACGGAGTGCATGTACTTGCTCTAAATCCAAATTGATCTGCATAAGTCATTGAATAATCTTCCGCAATATCTAAATCAATTAAATTCTGATATGTTTCTGGCAATTTAAAACGTAAATAATGCTGCCTAGATTTCAAAATTGGTTTATTGACAATGCCTTCTAACTTTTTCTTTTCTCTTTTTAATTTCTGATCATTTTTCATTGTAAAATATGAAGGGTGTAACCCAACTTCGACAAAATCTGATACGGACTTAATCAATGATCTATATTTAGAGTTAGAAGAAGAAACATTTGTATCATACGTTGTATAATCTCCAATTAAAAAGAAAAAAATTGTTTTAAATTTCAGTTCTTTTGATAATTTCAATAGTTGATTAAAAGTATCATAAGGATCTTTCCTAAAGTTCAATAATACTAATATTCGCTCAATAACATCTTCTAATCTAAAGGTTAATAAATCTATAAATAAGCCTCCTACATTTCTCAATATCCCCTTTTCTTTATAGGCAAAAACATTATCAACATCTATCGTAGAGATAAACTCAAACTTGCGTGTTTTATACTCATATGTAGGAAATTTTTCTTGCAACGATTTTAAAAATTTCAACGCCCAAATATCAACTAATGGTTTTTGTAGGAAATCATTTTTAAAGGCTAAACTTTCTGTAGCAGGATACCGTTCATGTTGATCTTGAACAAAAGGCACATATTCTTCATACCTACTTATTAAGTAAAAACTTGCCGCAAAAATATCAAAAGGTACTGTTGATGTATTTCCTGCTAAAAAAAAACAGGGTACATCTTCCCATGTAGACATTGAGATATCAACATCATCTAGACCTTGCTCAAATAACAAATCATGACTTCTTACAAAAAATTCTTTTCCTAATGGCGTTTTAGAATACGTCATTTTCAATCCGTTGTGTGCAACAAATTCATCAACAACGGTTGTAAACTTAATCGGAATTTGCAATATTCTAACAAAAAAATGTGTGAAAATATAACGTAATCTCGGAGTGACTTTATGTGTGTAAATTAATATCAATTATAAAATGTTATCATCAGCAAAGCTAAAATAAGCTTTTTCAGTAATTATTAAATGATCTAAAATTTTTATATCCAAAGTATTTCCAGCAGTTTTAATTTTTTCTGTCAACTTTTTATCTGCCATACTTGGTATTAAAGTACCTGAAGGGTGATTATGAGTCAAAATTATTGCTGTAGAAGAAAGCTCAATTGCTTTTTTAAACACAAGTCTTGTGTCAACCAATGTGCCTGTTATACCTCCTTTACTTAATTGAAATTTGTGTGTAACTTTATTAGAATTATTTAGATATAACACCCAAAATTCCTCGTGCTGTAACGTTCCTATTAATGGTTGCATTATTTCAAAAACAGCTTTGCTGCTTGATATTTTTGGATATTCTAATGCTTCTTCCAATCTTCTTCTTAGTCCTATTTCTAAAGCTGTGACTATTGTAACCGCTTTTGCTTGACCTATTCCTTTAAATTGCATTAATTGTTCTACAGACATTCTCGCTAAAGCATTTAAGTTATTACTTGAAGCGTTTAATATTCTTTTTGACAATTCTACAGCACTTTCACTTTTACTTCCAGATCCTATCAAAATTGCAATCAATTCAGCATCTGACAAAGACATTTTTCCTTTATTTATCAATTTCTCCCTTGGCCGATCATCCTCTTTCCAGTGTTTAATGGAAAAAGAGGTCTTCTCATCATTCATAAAATCCCTTTTTTTATCAAATATAAGTTAATATATTTGTATTAAATATTGATAAATATGAAAATTATTATTGCTGGTGCTGGAGATGTTGGATTTCACCTTGCAAAACTTCTATCATATGAATCTCAAGATATTTATGTTGTAGATTTGGATAGTGAGAAACTAAATTATTTAGACTCTCATTTAGACGTTATCACTCATAAAGGTGATGCAACTTCTATAGAAACACTTAAAAGTATCGGAATAGATAAAACTGATTTGTTTATTGCAGTTACCAATTCACAAAACACTAATTTTACTATTGCAGTTATCGGCAAAAAATTAGGAGCAAAAAAAACCATTGCTAGACTCAACAATCCTCAATTTATCAATAATTCTGAAATTGATTTTATTGAATTAGGATTAGATTATGTCATATCTCCTGAGGAATTAGCTGCTAACGAAATAAAAATGCTCTTAAAGGGATCTACTTTTAATGACTCTATAATTTTTGAAAACGGAGTGTTAAACATGGTAGGAAGTACCCTTAGTCATAAATCTCCTATTTTAAATCTTACCGTACAACATGCGAAAAATAAGTTTCCAGATATTGACTTTATAACAATTGCTGTAAAACATCAAAGTGATTTACAAACAATTATACCAAGAGGTGATACAACTTTTAAATTGGGTGATGAAGTCTACTTTTCTTGTCCCAAAGAAAGTCTATCAAAATTACATGAAATAACAGGTAAAGATGCTTTTGAAATAAAGAATGTAATGATACTTGGAGGAAGTAAAATTGGAGAAAAATCTGCCAATAAACTTTGCAAAGACAATTTTAGAGTTAAACTTATTGAAAAGAAGAAGGCAAAAGCCACTAACCTCGCAGAGAAGCTACAAAACACTTTAGTAATTTATGGTGATGGTCGTGATTTAGAATTATTAGAAGAAGAAAATATACGCGAAATGGATGCGTTTATTGCTGTTACAGGAAATACAGAAACTAACATTATGTCCTGCTTAGTTGCTAAATCAAAAGGAGTTAAAAAGACGATTGCTTTAGTAGAAAATATGGATTATATCAATATCTCTCAAACTATTGGTATAGATACTCTTATCAATAAAAAATTACTTGCTGCTAGTGAAATTTTCAAACATGTGAGAAAAGGCGAAGTTTTAGCCATAGCAAATTTAAAACATGTGGATGCCGAAGTTTTAGAGTTTGAAGTAAAACCTAACTCTAAAGTAACACAATGCCCAATTAAAGATATTAAACTTACTAGAAATGCAGTTTTCGGAGGTGTAATTAGAGATGGAAAAGCACTAATGACCTTCGGGGATTTTCAAATTATCGCAAAAGATAAAGCTGTCGTATTCTGCTTGCCAGACGCAATCTCAGAAGTTGAAGAATTATTCAAATGAAAAGATTTAATTATCAAATAATTTTAAGTTTTCTTGGTCTTACTTCAATGGTGAATGGAGCGTTCATGCTCCTCGCATTTCCGTTAAGTTTATACTATCAAGAGGCGGAAAAATTCTCAATTTTAGCAGCAGGAATAATAACAATCATTTTAGGGTTTATTCTTTGGTTTTTTAATAGAAATGCACCTAAAAATTTGCAAAAAAAAGATGGCTATTTGATTGTCACTTTTGGATGGCTTATTTTATTATTCACTGGAACTTTACCCTATGTTTTTACAGGAAGTATTTCAGATTTCTCCAATATACTATTTGAAACTGCATCTGGTTATACAACAACTGGAGCAACTATTCTTACCGATATTGAATCACTTCCCAAAGGAATTCTGTTTTGGCGAAGTGCAACGCATTGGATTGGAGGAATGGGAATTATTGTATTGACCATTGCCATTTTACCGCTCTTAGGAATTGGTGGAATGCAATTGTTTATGGCGGAAGCTCCTGGACCATCAGCAGACAAAATGCATCCTAGAATTACAGAAACTGCTAAAAGGTTATGGTTCATTTATGTTACGTTAACTATGACGGAATTCTTACTACTTAAAATTGCGGGAATGAATTGGTTTGACGCATTAAATCATGCAATGTCAACAATAGCAACTGGAGGATTCTCTACCAGAAATGATAGTCTTGCATATTGGAATGGAGCACCAATAATTCAGTATATCATTATCTTTTTTATGTTTATTGCTGGAACCAATTTTATCATGACCTATTTTGCATTTAAAGGAAAGTGGCAAAAAATCATACATAATGAAGAGTTTAAGTGGTATTTGTTTGGCTTAATAGGCCTTACTATGTTGATTGCCTTTTTAATTATCAATTTTCAAGACCCAAATCTACATACTTCAATCGATCATCCACAAGTATGGGGAGGAACCGAAAGTGCTTTTAGACATGCAGCGTTTCAAGTAATTTCAATAATAACAACTACTGGATTTATAACTTCGGATTATACTATGTGGAGTTCATTTGCTACAATGATTATTTTTGCGCTGTTTTTTGTAGGAGGATCCGCCGGATCTACGAGTGGTGGAGTAAAAATTGTGAGACATGTTGTAATGATTAAAAATAGTTTATTGGAGTTTAAAAAACTATTGCATCCCAGTGCTATTATACCAGTAAGATATGGAGGAAAAGCTATTCAGCAAGGTATCGTTTTTAACATCCTTTCATTCTTTATTCTTTACGTGCTTATTTTCATTGTGAGTTCAGTACTCTTAACATTTATGGGATTAGATTTTCCTTCAGCCATAGGTGCATCTGCTTCTTCACTTGGGAATATAGGACCCGCAATAGGAAGTGTTGGTCCGGTAGATAACTTTGCTCATTTATCTAATTCTGCCAAATGGTTTTGCTCTTTTCTAATGTTAATCGGTCGTTTAGAATTGTTTACCGTTCTGATTTTATTTACACCTTTTTTCTGGAAAAAAAATTAAATCACTCCTTCTACTGTAACATTCTTTTTCTTCAATCGTTTAACTAAAACAATCTTTGATTATTTACATGTTAAAAAAAGGGAAAATTATAATTTATGCTCTTTGGGCTCTTACAGTTCTTAGTTTTATTATTGCATGTGTACTATATCCAGAAATCATTTCACCTGAGTATTTAGTAGAGTTTATCAAAAAATTCAATACAGAAGTATTGTTTATTTATATTCTAATAACATTAATCAGAGGTTTTTTTTTAATACCAAGCACACCATTTGTAATAATTGGTGTATTATTATTCCCAACAAAACCATTCCTTGTATTATCAATATCAATGATTGGGATATTATTCTCATCAACGATGCTATACTATTTTTCTGATATTCTTGGATTTAGTGGTTATTTAGAGAGAAAAGTTCCTGAAAAAATTGAAAAATGGAAACAACAATTAACAACTTCAAAATCTACTTTTTTTATTGCAGCTTGGGCACTATTTCCTTTTGTTCCTACCGATATTATCTGTTATATAACTGGAATCATTAAAATTCCATTTAAAAATATGTTAATTGGTATTTTTATTGGAGAACTTATATTAGTTACATTTTACGTTTTTTTTGGTTCCAATTTAATAAATGTATTTCTCTAAACTAAGTCAGCAACCTCTTCAAAACTAATTCCTCCATAATTCCCAGAGCTCATTAAAAGTAGTGCTGTATTTTCCAAGTTCTGAGAAAATAAATATTCTTTAAACTCCTTTGGATCTGTATAAATAATCAAATCATCTCGTTGAAAAGCGTTTGCGATTTGCTCTTTAGTCACTTTTTCTAATTTTTTAATCTCTACTGCATGTGGAGAATAAAATACAACTGCAACATCTGCAGCATCTAGAGCACCTAAATATTCTTTCAAAAAATTAACATTTAAACTACTGTATGTATGCAATTCTAAACAAGCCAATAATGTTCTTTCTTTAAATTGATTTTTCATAGCATTTGTTGTAGCCTCTACCTTTGAAGGTGAATGCGCGAAATCTTTAAATATAACTGTTGATTCATTTTGAGCAATTTTTTCTAAACGCTTACTAGCGCCTGAAAAACTAGAAATAGCCTCATAAAAATCATCTTCATCTATTCCTAAATGCTGACAAATCCATTTTGCTCCAGCTAAGTTCTGTAAATTATGCTTTCCGAAAATTCCTAAAGGTAATTTACCAACTGAAGTTTCTAAATAGGTAACTCCGTTTTCAATAGTATGTTCGGGCGTTCCGTAAGGATATTTTTTAATATGATTTGTGCTATTCTCAACAATATTCTTCACATACTCATCTTCTTCATTATATACCATTATTCCACCATTAATTAAGGAATCGGTAAAAATTTCAAATTGTTCTACATAATTCTCAAATGTTGGAAATACATTGATATGATCCCAAGCAATACCACTTAATAAAGCAATATTTGGTTTGTATAAATGAAATTTAGGTCTTCTATCAATTGGTGAAGACAAGTACTCATCACCCTCTAAAATCATAAACTCATTTTCATCAGTTAGATGAACCATTGTATCAAAGCCTTCTAGTTGTGCGCCAACCATATAATCAATACTTCTATCGTAGTAATGTAAGACATGTAAAATCATAGAAGTAATCGTAGTTTTACCATGCGAACCTCCAATTACAACTCGCGTTTTATCTTTAGACTGTTCGTATAAAAACTCAGGATAAGAATATATTTTCAAGCCCAATTTTTGTGCCATTTCCAACTCAGGATTATCTGCTTTTGCATGCATCCCTAAAATAACCGCATCAATATCTGAAGTGACTTTTGTTGCATTCCAACCTAATTCTTCAGGTAAAAGCCCTTTTACATCTAATCGTGATTTAGAGGGTTCAAAAATCGCATCATCACTTCCTGAAATTTCGTATCCTTTTTGATGCAAAGCCAAAGCTAAATTATGCATTGCACTTCCTCCTATTGCAATAAAGTGTATCTTCATTTATTCAAATAATTTGTCTCACTACAAATCTAATCATTCTATAATATTAAAATAATTTTTTTTAATTAATTACACATAACTTAAAAAGATACCTCACCCATTCATCCAAATTTTAGGTGCAACTTCTACTATCTATAAAAGATCAAACATTGAATTATGAAACGAACATGTTAAAGTTTTTTTATTGAAGGGAAAATCTTACAACTGGTAAATAACACGATAGCTATGACTATTACGAAAGCACCAAAGATGCTAGTGCAAATTTATTTTTTAATAGATTTTCTAAAGGTCTGAGAGTGAAAATAAAATAAAATGGCACAAAAGTTGTTTAATAGAACGAATAACTAAAATTTAAAATAATCACATATGAAAAAAATTCTTTTAATTATCGCAATTGCATTAACTACGACTTTCACAATGAATGCCCAAGATATTTCTGAAAATGCTATTGGTGTTCGGTTTGGAAGTAATGATGGTTTTGGGGGAGAAATCTCTTACCAACGAAAACTATCGGAAACAAATCGACTAGAATTAGATTTAGGCTGGAGAAATAACGCTTCTACTGATGCCTATAAATTGACAGGAATCTATCAATGGGTTTGGACTCTTGGGGATCAATTTAATTGGTATGCTGGTTTTGGTGGTGGTATTGGAAATTGGAAAAATAAAGAGATTGATAGTTCTCAAACATTGTTATTTGCAGCAGGAAATATTGGAATTGAATTTGATTTAGATATTCCACTATTAATATCTTTAGACTACAGACCTGAAATTGGTTTTAATAGAGTTTATGACGGTTTAAATTCTGATTTTGCTCTTGGATTAAGATATCAGTTTTAATCGCCAAGCGATAGTTAATTTTTAAAAAAACTTATAATTCTTGTCATTTTGAGCACAGTCGAAAAATCTCATCTATATAGATTCTTCACTTTGTTCAGAATGACATTTATTTTTATTTCAAGAGTATAAAAATCTGTACCTTTGTAAAAACTTTTTATATGGACATCAATCTTATCCCAAAAATAAAACATACAAATTCTGGTAATTTCTTTTTATTGGCTGGACCTTGTGCAATTGAAGGCGAAGAAATGGCGCTTCGTATTGCAGAAAAAATTGTTGCAATTACTGATAAGTTAGAGATTCCGTTTGTTTTTAAAGGAAGTTTTAAAAAAGCAAACAGAAGTAGAATTGATAGTTTTACTGGAATTGGAGACGAGAAAGCATTGAAAATTTTACGTAAAGTTTCCGAAACTTTTGATGTTCCTACAGTTACTGATATTCACGAAGTTTCTGATGCAATTAAAGCAGCAGAATATGTAGATATATTACAAATTCCCGCATTTTTAGTTCGTCAAACTGACTTGGTTGTTGCAGCTGCAAAAACTGGTAAAGTTGTGAACTTAAAGAAAGGGCAATTTATGAGCCCATCTGCAATGAAGCATGCAGTTCAAAAAGTAAAAGATAGCGGAAGTGATAAGGCTTGGATTACCGATAGAGGAACTATGTTTGGCTATCAAGATATGATTGTTGACTTTAGAGGAATTCCTGAAATGAGAGCCTTTGCTCCTGTTGTTTTAGATGTTACACACTCGTTACAACAACCAAATCAAACTTCTGGAGTTACAGGAGGACGACCTGACATGATTGAAACTATTGCTCGTGCTGGAGTTGTAAATAATGTTGATGGTTTGTTTATCGAAACTCATTTTGATCCAGCAAATGCTAAAAGTGACGGAGCAAATATGCTAGACTTAGCGTATTTAGAAAAACTATTAAGTAATCTTGTTGCTATTAGAAAAACAGTAAATAGTTTTAACTAAAGATACCACGCTTTTTTACTTGTTTTTAATAATTTTGAGGCTTTCAGTAGCAATTCAACAAACATTAATTCATCGAATTCTTCTATAGTTTTTACTTGAAGCGAACGAACTTGCTTTCTATTTTTATAATCTTTTAATTGAGGGAAATCTTGCTCTAATAAAATACCTTGCACAAAAGCAACATCAACATATTCTGTCCCTTTTAAAACGCCTATATATAACATTGGTTTGTTATGACAACTGTAAAAAGGAATTCTATAACTATACTTTTCTTTTACTTCTGGAAGTGTTTTAAGTATTACACTACGAACATATAAGATGATAGATTGATAAGGTTCTAGTTGATTGAAAATATGTTGTTCTATCGGATTCATAAAATAAACTTATAAATACCGCTTTTGAATCTCTTTTATTAAATGTTCTAAACCATTCAATTGCAATTCATATACTAATCCAAGCATTTGGCCTAATTTCCCTTTAGGAAACCCTTTAGCGTTATACCAAACAATATAATGCTCAGGTAAATCAATTAAATATTTCCCTTTATATTTACCATAAGGCATTTTGGCTTTAGCCACATCAATTAGAAACTGCTGATCTTGCAACATTATTCTTTACCGTCTAAGAAATCTTGTAAGTATCCGAAACGCTCTGTCAACCCATTTTTTTCTGTCATCTTAGCACGATGTAAAATTTTAGAAGCATCCTCATCAAAAAATGCAGGTATCACACTTTTCATAAACATCTCACCAAAACCTTCACTTGCATCTTTAGGTAACTCACAAGGCAAGTTATCAACTGCCATAACAGCTATAGCACCTATAGAATCATAATCTACTTCTTTTTCAGTCTTTGGATTGTATCCATAAAAAGGAGTTGCTATTGTTGAAGCACGAAGTGTACTAGCAACTGGCCCATCAACATCACAACTAATATCGGCAACTAGATTTATTTTAAAGTCAACTGACTTTGCATCTTCTCTTGTAAATAAATACGGAGCACCAGTTCCATAAAAATGTCCTGCTATAAAAAAGTTAGTTTCTTTTGCATACGGCATAAAATTACTTTCATAATTACTTGGATCTTTATAAAACTTGTACCTATCCCCTACTTTGCCATCAGTTCTTTTATTGTATTCCATAACGTCTACCAAACAGTAAACTGGCTCAGTAAATTTTGACGTTAAATAAAGTGCATCACTTACTTCTTTTATTTTCAAATGATCTAAAATCTCGTTGGCACCTTGTGCAACTTTCCCTGTTCCTGAGAGTAAAATTTTGATGTTTGGCAACGTAATTTTATCCAACTCTCTTTTAACTTCATTTAAATCTGCTAAAGTTTCAACTTTTGGTAAACTGAATAACCCATCTCTTAAACCCAATGCTCTAAATCCATTATAAGCACCAACTAAACCAGCATATCTACCAAAACCAATCAACCTTGCTCCATTCTCTTTTACAATTGTTTCATGGTCATATAACTCAATATTCTTTTCTATAATTGCTTTTAACAGTTTACGATTGTATGGCTGTTTTTTTATAGTATGAGAAAAGAAAAAATATTTTTTATTCGGAATTAATGAATTTAAAGGAACTTCTTTTACACCAAGTAATACATCACAATCACTAACATCATTAGTAACTTCAATTCCCATCTTTTCATACTCAACATCTTTAAAAATTCTCACATCAGAACTTTCAACTTTGATTTGTAAATCAGGAAATTTCTCTAACAATTCTTTACATGCTTCAGGTGAAAAAACAACTCTTTTATCTGGCGGATTCTTGCGCTCTTTGATAATTCCTATCTTCATTTAGTCGTATTTTGTGTTTGGTATAAATTTTGCGCTAAGGTATTTGAATTTATAGAAATGTACAAGTAGTGTTTTAGGCTATTTTTTTATACATTTGCACACATATTTAAAATGTTCTTTAAAATATTGGGGATGACTTGGTTTTGACTGCAAGGTCGGTTGAACTGTAAGCATGTCGAGCAATGAATAAGTACTCGTAAAAATCATTTTCAAAACTTTAAACGGCGAGAATAACTACGCTTTAGCTGCTTAATCCGAAATACAGTAGGATTGGCCTAGGTGCACAAGGTGTACAAGCTTTATGTCTCTCGATAGCCTTGGTTAACGGCGCTCGAATTTTTGACATCGTAAAAGTCAACATAGGAATATAAAGGTCATGGTTATATTCTGAAACTAAAATGAATACGTTTTAAGTGGGCGGTTTTTGGTCAGCTTATTATCGAAAACTAAACAAAAACTACGCATGTAGAAAGCACTTTAACTGCTTGTTTGGACGAGGGTTCGAGTCCCTCCATCTCCACTATTAAATTTAATAAACGTAATGTTTATAGGTAATATATAGATATTGCGTTTAATTTTTCTCGACATATTCCCGACATTTTAAGACTTTATACTAATTATTCAGTATTAAGTACTCTTAAGTTTTTTATTTATCTTTAAACTCTATGACAAGAAAACCACCAAAAGGAAAATCCCTTGTAGAATTAAATCCTGACTTAGCCAAACAATGGCATCCAACAAAGAATAGTGATTTAACACCCAATTGTTTTGCTGAATTTAGTCATCAAAAAGTATGGTGGAAATGTGACAAAGGAGAAGATCATGAATGGTTGTGTAGAATCTCCGTAAGATCAAAAGGCAAAAATTGTCCGATTTGTGCAAATCAAAAAATTGTTTTATCGAATTGTTTAAAAACTGTTAATCCAGACTTAGCAAAGGAATGGCACACTACAAAAAACGGATCCCTAACACCTTATGATGTTGGAAATGGAAGTACTACAAAAGTTTGGTGGAAATGTGACAAAGGAGAAGATCATTCTAAATTGTTATCGGCACAGTAAATAATACCTCAATTAGGACCATAAACCCAGATGCATTAAATTTGTAGTAAATCAGTACTCAAAACTCGATTTGGTTGGAATA
>TARA_B110000090_G_scaffold210126_1_pt1 | contig 29094 bp, 21 predicted proteins | sample TARA_B110000090 | Tara Oceans TARA_B110000090 (sample SAMEA4397239) | marine metagenome | biome: Polar Biome; feature: [SRF] surface water layer (ENVO:00010504); material: water (ENVO:00002006), including particulate matter (ENVO:01000060) such as... | depth 5 m
TTTAAAATAAATTTTATTTTATTCTTAAATCATATTTTTAAAATTTAATTATTTCCACTTAGGTTAAACCTTAGCATGATTTCATGAGAACCATCACTAAAATCTTGAACATCAGAAGTAGTAAACTCATAAGCATACCCTAATTTCATCCAATCCCCTAATTTAATTAATGCTATTGCACTAAAAGAATCATCTAATCTATATGAACCTCCTAACTCAACTTTATCTTGAATATCGAAAGTTCCAGTAAGGTCAATAGATGAGGGTGCACCTTGCACAAACCTTGTCATAATTGATGGTGAGAACTTGAGGTTGTCATTTAAATCAAATTCATATCCAGCACCTAAGAAAATATGCGTTTTGTCAGTAGCTTCAGTGAAGTCACTATTTTCTACACGATCGTTATTTAAAAAGTTCGGAATAGATAATGTTGCATAAAACTTTTTTACTTTTAAATATGCACCCGCTCCAAAAATCGCGTTAAATCTGCTTACATTTTCACCAAAAGCAGGATCATTTTGTGCTTTAGATTGCAAATCAGCTCTTAATGAATATCCACCGGCTTTAACTCCTAAAAATAAATCACTTGTTTCAGAAACTTTTACTCTATAAGAAAAGTCAACGGTAAAATCTGTTTCTTTAATTATATCTACTTGGTCATTCACAACTGTAAATCCAATTCCTACTTTATCATTTATTGATTTAGCAAAAGATAAACTTTGAGTCTCTGGACTTCCTTTTAAGCCAATCCATTGGCTTCTTATATTTAAATTTAATTCAGTATGACCATTAGTTCCGGCATATGCTGGATTTATTATATTCATATTATACTTGTATAAAGTATAAGATGGATCTTGTTGTGCGAATAATTTTCCGCTTGCAATTAACACCGCGAAAATTAATATATATTTAATATTTTTCATTTTTAAAAATTGTTTTTCGTTAGTGATTAATAGTTAATGTATAACCAACCATGAATTGGGTCTATTCCTGTTTCATTTGCTTCAATTATATATAGATATGCTCCAACTGGTAATTTATTTCCGTTTGAAGAACCTTTAGAAGCAACTCCATCCCATGTGTTTAAATACCCTTTTTCAGAGAATACTTCTGCGCCCCAACGATTAATAACCTTGACAACGCTATTAGGATAGTATTCAATATTATTGATTACCCAAACGTCATTGATTCCGTCATTATTAGGTGAGAAACCTTCGCTAACTTCCATATCACAAGTGTCAGTATCATAATAGTTAATAATTCCATCAGAGTCACAATCTTCACAAACATCTCCTGTACCGTCTCCATTTGAATCATCTTGATCTGTATTTGGAGTCATAGGACAATTATCATCTGCGTCTAAAACTGTATCATTATCATCATCATCATCACAAACATCTCCCAAACCATCATTATCATTGTCTGATTGATCAGGGTTAACCACTATTAGACAGTTATCTATGTTGTTGTCTACTCCATCTCCATCCATATCATCATCACAAACATCTCCAATACCATCACCATCCAAGTCAGCTTGATCTTCATTTGAAATAATTGGACAATTATCTTCTGCATTTAAAACAGTATCTCCATCCATATCATCATCACAAATATCTCCCATTCCGTCTTCGTCAATATCAGATTGATCAGTATTAGCTGTTAAAGGACAGTTGTCTTCAGTATCAATTACGGTATCATTATCATCATCATCATCACAAACATCTCCAATACCATCATTATCATTATCTTCTTGACCTGTATTTGCAACTGAAGGACAGTTATCATTTACATCATCAATACCATCTCCATCAAGGTCAGCAATTGGCTCACCACAAGTAGCAACACTCCATGAATTTAAAGTACCACTATCTCCACTAGTATCATCAGTAATTGCTAAAGTCCAAGTACCAAAACTTGATTCTCCGTTAAAAGCACTTAAAGCCTGTTCAGGAATATATGATCCTGCAAAAGGCGCTGAACCAGCTGTAATACCTGTTGATGCTTGATCGTCAAAAATAGTACCAGTATAGTTATCTCCAGAACCTCCATTGTCTGAAGTTAATTCAACAACCGTTCCTGAAGGACTCGTTATTGTAATATCTAAATCTGAATCCCAAGTATGTATAATATTAATTTGAATGTCTATGTCTGTAATTTCAACACCTGAACCAACTTCTATTGTTGAAGTTGTAACTGTTCCTCCATCAGGACCTACTGATAAAGAAAGGCCTGTAAGCTCATAGACATCGCATTCAATATTTGCAGTTGTAAAACTAAATGCAGATCCAGCAGTTCCAGCAGCACAATTATTAGAAGGAGTAACTCTCCAGAAATATTCTACTTCAGACATTAACACATCTGTTAAATAACTGTTTTCTGCTAGAGTTACAGTTTCAACAATTGTTGCAAAACCAGCATCAGATGCTATTTCAAGATTATATGAGGTAACGTTTACATCTGCATCCCATTCTAGTAAATGGTTTTGCACTTCAGTTGCACCATCTATAGGAGATGTTAAAACTAGAGCATCAAAAGTAGAAGAAAATTTATTTAATGTAATTCCTTTATTCTTTGTCTCAGAACCATACGTTCCTGTAACTGTTAAAATATGCTCTCCATTTGGTGCACCTGCAGTTCCAGAAACTGTAAGTGTAACTGAAGTGTCAGCTGATGCTGAAACTGGTGAAAACGCAAAAGAAAGTCCCGTAGGACCTGATCCTGAAAAAGTAACTACATCAGTAAAATCATCTGCAGCATCATATTCAAAAGTATATACTGCGTCTGCTGCATCACAAACATTAATAGAGTCTTCTGTAAAAATTATACTATAATCAGTTACACCTACTGTTGAACTTGATAAATTTGATAATCCATCTGCATTTTCCAATACCGTTATCATCCTTAAAACTTGGTCTGCAGTAAAAGTATTCATACAAGCATCATCAGAATAATCCATATAATTTTCAACCATATCTGTACCTGCATCTGCTGTACAAGAATCAGTACCTGTTGCACAACCAAAATTAGATCCTCCAGCAATTGGCGTATCATCGCAAAAATCATCTACTCCACAACCGCCATCACCCCAAATATGACGTAATCCAATCCAATGTCCTATTTCATGGGTTAAAGTTCTACCTTCAGCATATGGTGTTGCTGTCCCTGGACTTGCAACTGAACCTATTGTACCTGTGCCACATACAACGCCACTATTAACAGTAGGGCCTCCGTTAGTTGCTAAACCTGGTAATGTTGAATTCGAAGGGAATTGTGCATACCCTAAAAGTCCTCCTGTCAATCCTGCTACCCAAATATTTGCATATTGATTATAATCCCATTGAGTAGATTTAATTTGTAAACCGCCACCACCTACATCAAAATCTGACGAGGGAAATGGACCAGCTCCATAAGCCGTAACTCTATTAATGGCTGGCTCTGCTAACTCTACTCCTGATGGATCAACCAATGCAGGTATAAAGTTAATTTCCGCCGATGCTGATACTGCGTAAGGACTGCCTGCTAAATCATTAAAATCTAAATTTAATTGATCAATTTGTGCTTGAACTTGAACTGCCGAAAGATTTGTTGGCAATGAGCCATCCGTAATGATATGAAAAATAACAGGGATGTTAATTACTACCATTGATGAACTACTACTAGCACTTCGTTGTGCAATCTCTTGCTTTTTGGCTTGAATTAATGGTGCTAACCAAGCTTCAAATTCTTCCTTTGAAGAAATGTTTGGGTTTTCTTGTCTTAAAGCTTCATTGTATTCTACTGAAGAACATCTAACGAACCCTGTTTCTTCTAACGATTTTTTGGCCTCTTCACTTTCGTGAAAATTCCAATTCCCTTTTTCACTTTTTTTACTTTGTGAATACATAGTTACTGTAGCTATTAACAGCAAACTAAATACAAGTTTAAAGTACTTTAATCTCATGTCTGATTTGTTTTAAAATTGATTAATTAATTATTAATTGTTTTGAGGTAGTTTTGTTTTTTTGTGTAATTTTTATAAAATATAGTCCTTTTGATAAATTCTCATATTTTAATTCTTCACTAAATATTAAATTATCTGTTGTAAAAATAGTGGTTTTTATTGTCTTTCCAAGTAAATCTATTAAGTCTACTTTTACTTTTTCAGTAGAGTCTAACTTTAATGAAGCGTTTACGGTTCCTTTTGTTGGGTTTGGGTATAAAACAAATTCTTGAAGAATTTCTTCAGAAACACTTAGTCCTCCAGTAATAGTTACAGAATAATCTTCCGTTTCACCCCATTCTATAATGTGATTAGAATCGCAAGCTCCTGGATCATTATTTGCTTCAATTGAAACTCTCATTCTTGTTGTGCCATTTAAAGCGTTTGAAGGAATCATTATACTTCCGTTCAAAACTCCTGCAGTAACATTAGTAACATCTCCTAAATCATATAATTCTGTAGCTGGTTCAAAAACAAAGTTTTGATTCCAATCTATAAACACATTACAATGGTCTGTAAAGTTTCCTGCAGTATTAATAGTAACATCTATATTGTAAGATGTTGAAGCTTCAACATTCGCTTCTTCCGAAAGAAAATCTTCATAACCGTTAGTAGTCGCATCAACTGAACTATTATCAATAGTTGAAAATGTTACATTAGAAATAAATTCACTACCAACATTTGTATATGTCGACGGGCAATAACTTGTAGTTCCCCCTGTAGTTGATATTATAAAATCTTCATTTGAAATATCATAAAAAATATTATCAGCTGCTTCTACCATAATTCTACAAGTTGTACTCAAATTATTGGGTATTGTTATACTTTGAGATCCGTCGTTTGGCGTATTGGTTAAAATTGTTATTGGGTATGTAAAACCTCCATCTGTAGATAATTTGATATTTACATTCTGACAATTTATTGTTCCGTTGGTTGTAGAACCAACTTCCCAAGTAATAGTTTGAGAAGAAGCGACTGCCCAATTTTCTTGTGCATTTGGAAAAGTAACCGTGAATGGAGTTACATCTTCAAAAGTCACAATCATACTTTCCGATGTATATCTTCCTCCTGTAGCGATATTATCTCTAACGGTTAAATCAAAATTCATTGTTCTTGCAACCGAAGAAACTACTTCCCATTCAGATTGTGTATTACCTGCAATTACCGTTGCTATGGCTGGCATATATCTATCTGAAGAATTGCTTGGTGTTAAAGATCTAAATGCTGGACCATCAGGCGCCGTTGAAACCAAAGGTACTGCTGTAATTTCATTATCTTTTTGTTCCCAACAATACGTTAAAGTACCATTTCCATCAGCATCGTTTCCATTTCCTTTTAATATAAATGGTGTAGATTTAGGTATTGTATAGTTTGTTAACGAGTTAATAGTTGGAGAGTTACTATTCCCAGAAGAAGTAATTGCAGCACATCCAGACGATGGTCCAGAACTTATATTTGCCCACATTTCTTCTAAACTAACAACATGAAAATATGCGTCACTATTGTTTTGCACATTTTCTGGAGTACAAATTCCTGCATACGCCATAATTGTAGAACCACTTCCAGGTTCATACGCTGTATCATTATTTCTTGGAGGCTCTCCAGCACAATTACCTGCGTCACCATTAAATGTATGGTTTGCACCAAACTGATGTCCAATTTCATGAGCCACAAAATCAACATCATAAGAGTCTCCCATTGGAGAAGGTGAACCTGTAATGCCTCTAGCTTTACTTCCAGCATTACATGGTCCAAATTGGGTAGCTAAACCACCACCACCAGTACTAAAGGTATGACCAATATCGTAATTAGCATTTCCTATACGCGCATCAATTTCTGTTTGACTTTCAACAATCAATGTAAACGCATCATCATTTCCATCAAAAGGATCAGTAGCGGGATTCGTAAATATTACTTGTGTATTATTTCCAACAAGTTCCATAGTTAATGATAATTCTTTTTCAAAAATTCCATTTACTCTAGTCATTGTAGTGTTCATAGCTGCTAACGCTCCTGCAACTGTTCCTCCATGAAATACTCCATATTCTCCGGTACATGCTAAAGCTAATCGATATGTTCTTAAACTTCCATCATTCATTCTAGAAGTTAGATCAATATCATTTGAAACACTTTCTTCTACTTCACAGAATAATTCTCTTTCTAAAGTTGGTAATTCGCTTTTCGAATAACTTACATATTTGTTTCCATCTACCGTGTAAGGGTCAATAAATTGTAAGCCCGTTTTTGTATTAAAAAACATCGCATGCAACCCTTTTTGGGAGATACTAAATCGCACTGTTTCACTAGTATTGTTTATAGACTCTCCTATATAGGATCTTATATTTGGGAATTCCTCTTGAAGTTCTTGCGCAAAAATTGACGCTTCTTTTATTCTATACTCGCTAAGTTGCCCTTGACTATTAGGGAACCTTACAACAACTTGTGATTCACCAAAAAAAGTGTCTCTTGAGGGTGCATTTGATAATTGGTTTTTTATTTCTTGAATATTTAATTCGAAAAAAGTCGCTCTGTTTGGATCAGATTTTCTACTTAATAATTCTTGTGAAATTTCTTCTTTAGCAATTTCACCCCATAATCCATTGTCATTTTGAGATTGCATAAAACCAGCGCTCAAAAAAGTGAAAAAGATAAAAAATATTGCTTTGAGGTGACAATTTTTCATAGTTTTTATTTTTATAATCTCCCAAAGGTATATTTTATAGTTTGTTTTTCAAAAAAAACTCTCTTTTTTTATTAAAAAAATACCTTTTAAAGTCTTAAATTTGTGCTCATTAATTTTTTTTCTAATAAAATTGAAAATAACTCACGGTATTTCTAACTTTTCTTCAACAAAAAAATCAATTTTAACAATTGGGACTTTTGATGGAGTGCATCTTGGTCATCAGAAAATTTTACAACACCTTGTTGAAACTTCTAAAAATGTGTGTAGTGAAGCGGTTTTGCTAACTTTTTTTCCGCACCCAAGAATGATATTACAGAAAAATTCTGATATAAAAATGATCAATACCATCGATGAAAAATCAAGTTTACTTAAAAATAAAGGTATTGATACTTTAGTTATTCATCCATTTGATGTAGAATTTTCAAGATTAACGGCCTTAGAGTTTGTTAGAGAAATTCTTGTTCAAAAACTTAATATTTCAAAGATTTTTGTGGGCTATGATCATCATTTTGGGAAAAATCGTGAAGGAGATTTCGAACAATTACAAGAATATGGAAATATGTTTGGGTTTGAAGTTCAAGAAATTTCAGCAAAAACTCTTAATGATATTTCAATAAGTTCTACAAAGATTAGAACGGCTTTGAATGAAGGAAACATAGAAAAAGCAAACAAATATCTAGGGTACAAGTTTTCGCTTTCTGGGAATGTTGTTTCAGGGAATAATCTTGGAACTAAATTAGGTTTTCCAACAGCTAATATTTCTATTGAAGAATCTTATAAACTGATTCCTAAAACTGGAGTTTATCTAGTGAAATCTGAAATAAATAATACGCTCTTTTTTGGAATGATGAATATTGGAAACAGGCCCACAATTGATGGGAAACATCAAACTATTGAAGTTAATTTCTTTAATCTTGATAAAGATTTATACGGCACAACTATTAAGGTTGAGTTGTTAAAATTTCTTCGAGACGAACAAAAATTTGATTCAATAGCCGATTTAAAAAATCAATTAAAAAAAGACAAACAACTTGCTCAATCTATTATTAAAGAGGGGTCTTAAGAATAAACTATATTTGTATATGAAACTTTTCACGCACATTTTCGTACTTTTCTTACTTGTCGGTTGTAAGGCTAAAACTACAGAGTTGATTACGGAACAAAGGGAATTTATAACAACTACTAACTGTCCTGAAGATGGTGAGTGTAAAGTTGAACTTTTCCCGAATAGTTCTTTAGAAATTCTTGCTGATAAATTTAATAATACTTACACAAACACAAATAAAGGTGATAAAATCATTTTTAAATTCACATTTAGTAGAAATAGAGATAAAATGGCAGTAGATGGTCATTATATTGAAGAAATATATGCTGAATTTGATAAAAACCTTCCTGATTTAACTTTAGTTGATGGTGAATTAAAAAACGTAAAACTACTTTATAATAAAATGTGTTATTGTAAAGGTGTTGCTGGATATTATCAGATTGAAAAAGGAACTCTTAAATTCAAAAAAGCTGATAAAAAAACCTACAATATTCAACTTGATTTTAAGTTAGATACCATTTATCAAGTTATTACATCAATAAATGAAACACTAATACTCGATTAAGTAACTACAATTTCATAAATTTGCGCTTTCAAAAAAGCACAAATAAAAAGAATTATGTTACAAGTAGCGTTTATTAGAGATTACAAAGGGACAGTATTAAAAGGATTGGCTAAAAGAAATTTTGCAAATGCAGAAGTTGTTTTAAATGATGTTTTATCTATTGATGATGAAAGAAAATCTACACAAACACAATTAGATAATATACTTGCAGAATCTAATAAGTTATCAAAAGAAATTGGAATTCTTTATAAAAACGGTGAACCGCAAAAAGCAACTATTTTAAAGCAAAAAACGAGTCAGCTAAAAGATGATTCTAAGGTGTTGACTGAAAAACTGAGTCAAAGTAGTGAAAAACTACAAGAATTACTATATCAGATTCCAAATGTTCCAAATGAAATAGTACCAGCCGGAAATAGTGAAGATGATAACGAAACAATATTTGAAGAAGGAGCAATTCCTTCATTACATAAAGGAGCAATTCCTCATTGGGAATTAGCAAAAAAATACGACATTATTGATTTTGAACTTGGTAATAAAATTACTGGCGCTGGGTTTCCTGTATATAAAGGAAAAGGAGCTAGATTACAGAGAGCATTAATCAATTATTTTTTAGATAAAAATACGGCTGCTGGTTATACAGAAATTCAAGTGCCTCATTTGGTAAATGAAGAATCTGGAAAAGCAACAGGACAACTACCAGACAAAGAGGGGCAAATGTATCATGCAGGAATTGACAACTTATATTTAATTCCTACTGCAGAAGTTCCTGTCACAAACATTTACCGCGACGTATTATTAAAAGAAGCGGATTTCCCTATCACAAATACTGCCTATACTCCTTGTTTTAGAAGAGAAGCAGGAAGTTATGGAGCGCATGTGAGAGGCTTGAATCGTTTACATCAATTTGATAAAGTAGAAATTGTTCGCATAGAACATCCAAGCAATTCATACAAAGCTCTTGACGGAATGGTGGAACACATTAAAGGAATTTTACAAGAACTAGAAATGCCTTATAGAATTTTAAAATTGTGTGGAGGCGATTTAGGATTTACAGCTGCTATAACGTATGACTTTGAAATTTTCTCTACAGCGCAAGATAGATGGTTAGAAATAAGTTCTGTTTCTAATTTTGAAACATTCCAAGCGAATAGATTAAAACTACGTTTTAAAAATAGTGATGGAAAAAGTGAATTGGCACATACTTTAAACGGAAGTTCATTGGCTTTACCTCGTGTTTTAGCAGGTCTTTTAGAAAACTGTCAAACACCAGAAGGTATTCAAATTCCAAAAGCGTTAGTGCCTTATTGTGGTTTTGAAATGATTAATTAGCAACAACTGCTATCATCATTCTTTTGTACTTATTCATTTCTAGTAATGCTTCAAAGTAAGCGTTTATTTGGCCGTTTTTCATATAAGTCTTAGCACTCTTTTTAGCGTTTTCGTATTGTTTTATTAATTCTTTCATAATAGTAAAATTTAGTTGTTCTATATCCTTAAGACAAGTTTCGTGCCAAAACGTTACAGTACTACTTTAAATTTTGTTAATTTTATAAAAACTTTAACAGTTTCTTCGTTATCTTTGAGGAAGATATATAACAATATATGCGTAAATATATAATCTTCATTTTAGTCTTTAACTCTTTAATATCAATGGCTCAAGATCAACAAATGGCTTTTGATTATTTTAGAAAAGGAGAATATGAAAAAGCCGCAAGCGTATATCAATCTCTTTTTGATAAAAATCCGTATAATTCTTATTATTTATTAAAACTAATTGATAGCCATCAACAATTAGAAGCTTTTACAATTGCGCAAGGGCTGATAGAAAATCAATTAAAAAACCAACCTTCTCAATCTCAATTTCTAGTAGAATTAGGTTATAATTACGAATTACAACATCAGCAAAAAAAAGCAATAGTATATTATAAGAAAGCATTAAGAGAAGTCGACAAAAATAAATACTCTGCCTATACAATTGCCAAATCATTTCAAGATAATCACCTGTTAGACTACGCTTTAAAAGCATATAAAAAAGCAACTGAATTGAATGTCGATGCAAACTACACCATTCAAATTGCTTCTGTATATGGTGAAAAAGGAGATGTTAAAAATATGTTTGACACCTATTTAAATGCTGTTGAATTAGATGAAAAGTATAGTAAAACAATTATTCGATTTATTGGAAAGTTTATTACTGATGATAGTGAAAGCAAATATAATGTTTTATTTAAATCTTTGATTTTAAAACGATTACAATCAAGTCCTAAAAATGCTTGGAACGAATTATTGAGTTGGCTTTTTATGCAACAAAAAGATTTTTCTAAAGCCTTTATCCAAGAAAAAGCACTTTATAAACGCACCCTTATTTCAATGAATGATATTGTAAATGTTGGCAAAATAGCATTTGACAATCAAGATTATAGCACCACACAAAAGGTCTTTAATTACATTATTGATAACAGTGAAAATCAATCAGACATTTTAGGCGCAAAATTGTACTTACTCTATATCGCTGTTGAAAGTTCTGAAGATTTACAATCAATTGAAAATCAATTTCAGCAACTATTTAATGCTTATGGAAGAGCTAGAGAAACGCTAGAAATTCAAATTACATATGCAGATTTTTTGACCTTCAAAAAAAATGAATCTAACCAAGCAATTAATGTTTTAAAAGACGCACTAAAACTAAAGAGTAACAGTTATCAAAAAGGAGCCATTAAGATAAAGTTAGGTGATATTTTGGTCTTTAACAATCGGTTTAATGAAGCGCTTATTTGTTATTCTCAAGTGCAAACAAAATTAAAAAATCACGTTTTAGCACAACAAGCTCGATTTAAAGTTGCTCAAACAAGTTATTTTAAAGGTGATTTTGATTGGGCGGAAACACAGCTTAAAGTATTGAAAGGTTCTACTTCTCAATTGATTGCAAATGACGCTTTAGATTTAAGTTTAATTATAAATGATAATAGTGTACAGGATTCGTTGAAAACAGCTTTAAAACAATATGCAAAAGCCGATTTGTTGGCATATCAACAAAAAGATAGTGAAGCTATTGATGCTTTGGGTATTATTTTGAAAGAACATAAAGGGCACGCTATTGAAGACGAAACTCTTTTGAAGCAAGCAGAACTTTTTGAAAAAACAAAAGAGTACGCAAGTGCCGAAAAAAATTATCTTCAAATTATTGAAATAAACGCTGAGGATATTTTAGTTGATGATGCTTATTATAGGCTAGCAGAACTTCATAACAAACAAAAAAATATAGAAAAAGCAAAAGAGTATTATCAAAAGATTATTTTTGATTTTCCTTCGAGTATTCATTCAGTGGATGCACGAAAAAAATATAGAAAATTAAGAGGAGATGATATTTGACATATTGCTTTATTAAAAAATTATTACAACAAAACTATGTACATATATAACGTAACCATAAATATAGACGACAGCATTCATGAACCTTGGTTAAAATGGGTAGATAATCACATTAAAGATGTTCTTGCTACCAAGAGGTTTATTAGTGCAAGACTCACACGAGTTTTGATAGAAGAAGAAATGGGTGGAACTACGTATTCGGTTCAATACACAGCAAAAACGCGTCAAGATTTAGACAATTATTATAAATATGATGCTGAAGTTTTAAGAAACAATAGTGCTATTTTTCAAGGGAAATTTGTAGCCTTCAGAACAGAATTAGAAGTAATTAAAGAGTATTAATCAGAATAAGATATGAGTGTAAGAGCAAAAAAACATTTAGGACAGCATTTTTTAAAAGACGAAGGGATTGCTCAAAACATTGCAGATGCTTTGACACTCAAAGGGTATGAAAATGTCTTAGAAATTGGTCCTGGAATGGGAGTTTTAACCAAATACATACTTAAAAAAGATGTCAAAACGCATGTAATTGAAATTGATAGAGATTCTGTTGCTTATTTAAAAACAGCGATTGAAGTTCAAAAATTGGACTTCAAAATTATTGAAGGTGATTTTTTAAAAATAAATATTAAAGATTATTTTCAAGACACACCAATTGCTATCATTGGAAATTTTCCTTATAATATTTCTACTCAAATTTTATTTAAAACCATTGAAAATAGAGATCAAATTCCTGAATTTTCTGGAATGTTTCAAAAGGAAGTTGCAAAGAGGATTGCCGAAAAAGAAGGGAGTAAAGTGTATGGAATTTTATCTGTATTAACACAAGCATTCTATGATGTTGAATACCTTTTTACGGTTCCGCCAGATGTTTTTGATCCGCCACCAAAAGTAGATTCAGGTGTTATACGACTAACCAGAAAAGAAAACTACTCATTGCCAGTTGATGAAAAGATGTTCTTTAGAGTTGTAAAAACAGCCTTTAATCAACGTAGAAAAATGCTTCGTGGAAGTTTAAAGTCACTAAATTTATCGGATAAATTAAGAGAAGAACCTATATTTGTAATGCGACCAGAACAGTTATCAGTAAAACAATTTATTGAACTGACTGCAAAAATAGAGCAAGATGCCATTAGAGATTAGCAAAGCACTTATTAAAGATATTGAGCTTCTGATAGAAAATCAGAATGATGCTGCTATCCTAGAAATGCTTTCTGAAGAGCATCACGCTGATATTGCAGAGATTCTAGATGATTTAAATCTAGATGAAGCAACGTATATCATTAAACTATTAGATAGCGAAAAGACGTCTGATATTTTAATGGAAATTGACGAAGATATACGTGAAAAAATTCTTAAAAATCTCTCTGCAAAAGAAATTGCAGAAGAAATAGAAGAGTTAGATTCTGATGATGCCGCCGATATCATTGCAGAACTTTCTGAAGAACGTCAAAAGAAAGTAATTTCGCAGATAGAAGACGAAGAGCATGCTGCAGACATAAAAGAATTATTGTCTTACGAAGATGATTCTGCAGGTAGTATAATGGCAAAGGAATTAGTAAAGGTTAATGAAAACTGGTCCATTCCTCGTTGTATTAAGGAAATGCGAGCGCAAGCAGAAGAAGTGACAAGAGTACACTCTATATATGTTATAGATGATTCAGAAAGATTAATTGGTAGACTTTCTTTAAAAGACCTTTTAATTGCGCCTGCTAAAGGTAATATTTCTAAAATTGTAAGACCAAAAGTAGATTCAGTAAATATTAATGAAGACGTTGAAGAGGTTGCTAAAATAATGCAGAAATATGATCTTGAAGCCATTCCTGTAGTTGATGATAAAATGGTTTTATTGGGTAGAATTACAATTGATGATATTGTAGATGTTATCAAAGATGAAGCTGAAAAAGATTATCAGTTAGCAGCAGGTATTTCTCAAGATGTTGAAGCCGATGATAGCATTTTGGAATTGACTAAGGCACGACTTCCATGGCTTATTCTAGGTCTTTTTGGAGGTTTAGGAAGTGTATTTATTATGGAAAGTTATGAAAGTATTATGGCAAATCCAGAACTCGGAAAATTATTTTTTTTCACACCATTAATTGCAGCAATGGCAGGAAATGTGGGTGTACAATCAAGTGCAATTATTGTTCAAGGTTTAGCAAATGATGTAGTAAAAGGAAGTCTTTTTAGTAGATTGATAAAAGAGGTTGGTCTAAGTTTAATCAATGGTTTTGTTTTAGGAGTCCTTGTTATACTTTTTGGGTTTATCACCAAAATGGATTTTACTTTTAGCCTTACTATTGCTATTTCTATGTTGTGTGTAATTATTGTTGCAGCGCTTGTTGGGACATTTGTCCCTATTGTTTTAGACAAAAGAGGTATAGATCCTGCAATTGCAACAGGCCCTTTTATAACAACAAGCAATGATATTTTTGGAATTTTCTTATTCTTTTTTATTGCTAAGTTGATGCTTGGTTTTTAAAACCTCATCTTTTTAAACATATCCCAAACTACAACGCCAACACTTACTGAAATATTCAATGAATGTTTTGTTCCAAACTGAGGGATTTCTAGACAATAATCAGATGTTGACACCACTTCTTGTTGAACGCCTTTCACTTCGTTTCCAAAAACTACAGCATATTTTTGTTTTGGTTCAATTTCAAAATCTTGCAATTTAGTGCTATTGTCTGCCTGTTCTATAGATGCGATTTTGACATTGTCTTTTTTTAGTTTTTCTATAAGTTCAAGTGTGTCTTCTACATATTCCCAAGCTACAGAATCGGTTGAGCCCAAGGCCGTTTTATGAATTTCTTTATGAGGAGGCTGAGCGGTAATGCCGCATAAATAAATTTTTTCAACAATAAAAGCATCGCTAGTTCTAAAAACTGAACCTACGTTGTTTAAACTTCTAATATTATCTAAAATAACAATTAATGGAATTTTTTTAACGCTTTTAAATCCTTCAACATCAACTCTATTTAACTCACTATTCTTTAACTTTCGCATATAAATCCCTTAGTTCAAATTTCTTTTTTCAACAAAAAATTGAGTTAATATTTTACTGCATTCTTCTTCTAATACACCAGAAACTACTTTTGTTTTAGGATGCAACTGAGTTTTCATATTCATAAAACCGCGTTGTTCGTCTCTAGCGCCAAAAACTATTTTCCCAATTTGAGACCAATAACTTGCACCAGCACACATTTGGCAAGGTTCTAAAGTAACATAGAGAGTACAATCTTTTAGGTATTTGCCTCCAAGAAAATCTGAAGCAGAAGTAAACGCTTGCATTTCTGCATGCGCAGTAACATCATTTAACATTTCTGTCAAATTGTGAGCGCGAGCAATAATTTTATTCTTACATACAATTACTGCTCCAATAGGAACTTCATTTTTATCAAACGCCTGTTCCGCTTCTTGCAAAGCACGCTTCATAAAATAAGCATCATCAAAAGGATTTTCCATAAAACTTGATAAATTAAGATTGTAAAATTATCGAAAATTACTTTTATAAGTACGTGAAAGCGGAATTATAGTTTCTAACTTAAAATAACGTATTCATAACAAGTAACATTACACTTACAAGTTTTTCAATATTTTAGAATTAAAAAATAGTAAATTTGCAATATCATTTATGAAAAATTCTATTTTAAAAAATATTGATAGTCCTAAAGACTTGCGTAAACTTACTAATAAGGAATTACCTCTTTTAGCAAGAGAATTACGTAACTTTATTATTGACCTTCTTTCTACAAAAGAAGGTCACTTAGGAGCAAGTCTTGGAGTTGCAGAATTAACAATTGCTTTACATTATGTTTTTAACACTCCAAATGATCTTTTAGTTTGGGATGTTGGCCATCAAGCATATGGTCATAAAATTTTAACTGGCAGAAAGAATGTTTTTCATACAAATCGGCAATTAGGTGGAATTTCAGGTTTTCCTAAAAGAACAGAAAGTGAATTTGATGCTTTTGGTGTAGGCCATAGTTCTACTTCTATTTCTGCAGTTTTAGGTATGGCTATTGCATCAAACTTAAAAGGCGAAAATAAAAAGCAGCATATTGCAGTTATTGGTGATGCGTCTATAGCATCTGGAATGGCATTTGAAGGGTTGAATCATGCAGGTGTTACCGATGCTAATATCCTAATCATACTTAATGATAATGCTATGGGAATTGACCCAAGTGTTGGTGCATTAAAAGAATATTTTACAAATGTAAAACAAAAAAAAGCTGTTCGGAAAAATAATATTATTGAAGCATTAAACTTTAATTATTCAGGACCAATTGACGGTCATAATATAGAGGTATTATTAACTGAATTAAAGAGATTAAAATCTATAAAAGGTCCTAAATTTTTACACGTTATTACGACTAAGGGAAAGGGGTTAAAACAAGCCGAAGAAAATCAAGTAAAATATCATGCTCCTGGAAAATTTGATAAGATAACAGGAAATGTTATTGCTAAATTAACTAATAGTCTACCGCCAAAATATCAAGATGTTTTTGGGTTAACTTTAGTTGAACTGGCTGAAAAAAATAAAAATATTGTTGGTATTACTCCCGCAATGCCAACAGGAAGTTCATTAACACATATGCTTCATGCCTTTCCTGAAAGAGCCTTTGATGTAGGAATTGCAGAACAACACGCGGTAACTTTTTCAGCAGGACTAGTAACACAAGGAATGATTCCATTTTGTAATATTTATTCAACCTTTTTACAACGTGCTTATGATCAAATAATACATGATGTTGCCTTACAAAATTTACCTGTTATATTTTGTTTGGATAGAGCTGGAATTGTAGGTGAAGACGGCGCTACACATCATGGTGTATTTGATATATCATATTTAAGATTGATTCCTAATCTAATTCTTTTTTCACCTATGAATGAAGAAGAATTACGCAATATTATGTTCACTGCACAACTTGGATTAAAACAGCCTTTAGCGATTCGTTATCCAAAAGGTAGAGGAACTAAAGTTGATTGGCAAAGCCCATTCAAAAAGTTAGTGATTGGAAAAGGTGAGCAATTATCGTTTGGTAATAAAATTGCTGTTTTGACAATTGGAACCATTGGAAATGTGATTTTAGAAATTGAAAAGGAGCTTCCTGAAAATACAATTGCACATTTTAATATGCGTTTTGTAAAGCCTTTAGATAAAACATTGCTACATGAAGTTTTCAAGCAATTTGATAAAATAATAACTATTGAAGATGGAACCATTGTTGGTGGATTTGGGAGTGCTATTTTAGAGTTTGTATCAGAAAACAACTATCTACATAAAACTACAAAACGTTTAGGAATTCCAGACAATTTTATTGAGCACGGAAAAGTTGAAGAATTATATAAAATTGTAGGTATAGATAACGAATCTATATTGAAAGAAATAAAAACAATGTTATAGAAAAAAGGGAGCAAAATTTGCTCCCTTTTTTTATTCTATACTAAATAACGTTTAATTACTTAATTATAATCTTGTGTGAAGATTGTAACTCATTTGCACTAAACTTCACAACATACATTCCGCTAGCTAAATTAACTGATAATGGTTGTTCTATGCCACCTTCAAAATTTAATTTTGAAGTATGTACAGTTCTTCCGTTAATATCAAATACGCTAATCACACCTTCTCTAACTTCGCTTATAGAAGAAACTGTCATTTCTCCGTTAGATACTGTTGGGTAAATTTTGATTAAATCGTTTTCAGAAAACTCATCTACAGACAATCCAGAAGCGTCTGCAGTAAATTGACCTGTAAACATTCCTCTACCATATGTAGAAGCTAAAACTGTATTATCAGCCGTTCTTAAATCAAAACTAGTTACCTGAACATCTTTCATTCCGTTTTGTGCTTGATGCCAAACAGGAGTTGTATCTGAAAAATTATTTGTTGCCCATACTCCTAACTCAGTTCCTAAAATAACTTCATCAGCGTTTAAGGGGTTTGATAATATTGCTCTAGTAGGAATATCTGGTAAATTTCCTTCTTTATTAGACCAAGTAGTTCCTCCATCAGAAGAGTAAAACACACTTATTACTCCATAATTATAGAATGTTACATACATATCATTTTCTGTAGCACCTAGTTCAATACAAGATACACTACCTGCAAAGTTAGGCCCTGTAATATCAGACCATGTTGGTGAGGCGTCGGCATTTGATAATTTTAATAGTTTTCCATCATCAGTACCAACAAATAATGTTGTAGTCGTAAATGTAGATGTTTTGAATGCTGTTGGATTACGTACTAATAATCCATTTGATAATGCAACTCCAGCAGATGGAGTAGCATCTAAATTAGAATATCTTAAAATTTGATATGTTGGCGTAGCTGTAGTTCCGTCCATATATAAAATATCATTAGCACTATCCAATGCCGCTGGATTTATAAATTGACCTCCAACGGATCCTCCTGATATTGAAGCATCCAAATTTCCAGTTGTGTAATTTGCACGATAAAAATTTCCGTTTTGAGATGAAGTAACCATATACTCATTATCTCTATCTATAAAGCAATAAGCACCATCGCCACCTTGAACAACATCTGCACTATTAATTCCAGCGGTAGCGTTATTCATTAATAGTGAATTATTATCCTGTGCTCCACCTAATATTTTTTCATTCGCTACATCTTGACCGATCGCTCCTTTGTAAAACTGAGTAATATTGTAATTTGTGTTTCTAGAAGTCAATCCTGTTTCGCTAGTACTTGCATTCGCTAGATCACCTGCATAAAAAATTCCTCCGTCATTTCCAAATATGGCTTTGTTAGGGTCAGATGGGTCTAATACGATTGTATGATTATCAGGATGAACACCACTAAGGTTAGATGTTCCTGTATAAGCTTCAGAAATTTGACTCCAACTAGCTCCACCGTTTCCTGATCTAAAAATATCAATTCCACCTACGTATAAAATATTGTCATCTGTTGGGTCTACTTCTAAATAATAGTTAAACCATCCTTGTGTATTTGTAAAGTCATTATCAGGAATATTACCGTCAATTGAATTTGGTTGTGACATATTACTAACTCTTCCAAAAGCATTTACCGTTTTTGCAATAAATACTGGGCTAGCATCTTCTCCTCCTCTATAAGAAAGAATAAATATTGTTCCTGCGTTTGTACCAGAAACAGCAATATGTGTTCTATTTGCAGTGCCAGAAATAGCATAACTTTGCGTAAAGGTTACCCCTCCATCTGTTGATGAAAAAATAAGTCCTCCACCATCTCCAAAAAATCTATTTGCAGTTGTTGAAACCCAAATTGTGTTATCAACACTAATTTCTACATCACTAGGATTAAGTGGCAGTCCAGATGGTGCGTCTCCTAGAGCTAATTTAGAAAAACTTGTTCCCTCATCGTTAGACATATAAAGCCCAGCTTCTTCTAGCCCTAAATAAGATCTAGGGTTTGAATCATAAAATCCATTAGAGCCGACAGCTACATAAACCTCGCTAGTTCCACCATTATCTCTAATCTTAATGTCATTTATATGTTGAACTCCTGGAACAATACTTCCAGAAAGTAAGTTTCCTGATAATTCCATAGTTGCGTTAACTCCGCTTCCTAATTCCGCAATAATAACATTTCCAAAGTCTCTAGAGATCATAACATTTGGAATCGTTATACCCGCGTCTGTTCCTCCCATAGGTATTGGATTTGAGGGGATATTATTCACCATAATTACACCTATTGCACCTGCAGTTTGAGCTCTGTTAATTTTATCAACAAATGAACAATCACCACGTCTTATTACTGCTATTTTCCCAGCAATATCTCCATCGTTTGTTAAAGCTTCACAAGCATCTTCTGAAACTCCTGTACCGTCCTGGACTAGAACTAAATCTCCAGTAACAGCGGACCCTAATTGGTCACCAAAAGCAGTAGCGAGAATTACAGGATATTCTCCAGAAATTCCAGCTGGAGTATTCACAGTAATTTTAGCATTTGCTTGAAATACTGGCTCGCCTGTTACGCCTCCAAAGATTTTAGCCCAAGTAACTCCAGCATCAGTAGATTGCCAAACACCATTACCATTCACTGAATCAAAAACATAAGATTCTCCTGTACCAACATAAAAAATATCGGTATTATTAGGATCATGAGTAATTACAGAAACTGCCAAATTATTTGGAATTCCTATTAAACTCCATGCAGAAGCTGCATTGGTAATATCATCATTTACCCATAAACCTCCACTTACACCACCAGCAAAAACTCTTGTACCGCTTGTATCGTTTGGGTCATACATAATTGCCCTTGTTCTTCCACCAATATTATCAGGACCTCTTTCAACCCAATCGTTTGTGTTTTCTCCAGGAACTCTAAAAAATTGTTCTGCTAGTGCTTCTTGAGTAGCAAACATTCTCTCTGGATGAGGTCGCCCATCTTCTGGATCCATTGTTAATTCAAATTGTCTCTCCATATATTTATTAGGAGGAAGTCCATTAAGTTTTCTTTCTTTTTTAGAAAGTTTTTCTGTCTCCTTAAAAGGGCTTTTATCTAGAAAAGCAATATGCTGCTCTCTTAATTTATCCATTTCGTTCGCACTTGAATCATTAGTGTTTATCAATAGTCCAAAAACTATTAATGCTGCGATACTAAATACTATAAGTAACTTTTTTTTCATTATTCTATTATTTTTTGGTTTTACAAATATATTAATAATCTCTTAAGTCATTAAAAATGAGTGTTAATTTTAAAAAATTTCTCCTTTGATCTTCTTATGCAACAATATTGCATAACCGTCAGACATTGAAGAAATAAAACTACAAATTGAAAAAATCCTTTTATACAAGGTCTCTTTTTGTTGTTTGTAATTTTCTGGTAACAACAATAAAATCATTTTATCATAATTTGAAGCAGTGTTGTTATGTGAATTATTTATGGCACTAATAAACACATTTAATAAATTTGATAAGATTGTATATCCAGCAACTTCTTTTTCTACAACTTCATTACTCTTGTAGATTTTATCAACACTTATCTTAAGTATGTCGTTAATTTGAGCCTCATACTTACATTTATCTAATAAAGAATTTTGAAAATTTCCTTTCAATATCAATTCTTCATTTGCAAGAAAAATTGATGCTGCTTCATTTATTAAATTTCCAATAGCTAAAGCTCTTAAATAACTTAGTCTATCTTTCTTTGTTTTTAGCTGATGGTATTTTTCTGTGTTTATGGTATCTCTAACTAAATTTATTAAATATTCTAGTGCATATTCTTCTTCAATCAATCCAAGATTTAATCCATCTTCAAAATCAATAATTGTATAACAAATATCATCTGCGGCCTCGACTAAATAGGCTAATGGATGGCGATTGTATGCTAAATTAGCATCGTTTCTCAATTTGGTTAAACCTAATTCTAAAGCGACATCTTCAAATGCGTCTATTTCAGATTGAAAAACCCCATATTTTTTATCTACAATATGATCCGTCGGTTTTTTTGGTAATGATTCTTTCGGATATTTCATAAATGCTCCCAAAGTTGCATATGACAATCTTAGCCCTCCTTCTACACCATCTCTGCTTTCAGTCAGTATTTTAAAACCGTTCGCATTTCCTTCAAAATCAATTAAATCTTGCCACTCTTTATCAGAAAGTTGGTCTTTAAATTCTGTCCCTTTTCCTGTTTTGAAATACTCTCCAATTGCTTTTTCTCCTGAATGTCCAAATGGAGGATTCCCAATATCGTGAGATAGTGCCGCTGCTGCTACAATAGCACCAAAATCATTGGCCTGATATCCATTTGCTTTTAATTCTGGATATTTTTCCGTTAATTGTTTCCCAACAATTCTTCCCAAAGAACGTGCTACAACACTTACTTCTAAACTATGAGTTAAACGTGTGTGAACAAAATCGGTTTTTGAAAGAGGCACAACTTGTGTTTTATCTTGCAAGCTCCTGAAGGAATCTGAAAAGATAATTCGGTCATAATCTACCTCAAAACCTAAACGTGTCTCGTCTTGATTCTTACGTAACCTTTTTGTAGTATCTCCGTGGCGCTTTAAAGAAAGTAGCTTTTCCCAGTTCATTTTAAAAAAAATTTGTTTTTTGCAAGGTACTATTTATATAAAACAGTTTCTTTTAATATTACCCTAAAATAAATTTTATTTTAAGATTCTACATTGTCTTTAATCCAACTAATACAACTATCAAAATCTTCAAATATTTTATCTTCAGAAATAAAGTCTGGAATAATATCAATTCTTTCCATCATATATCTAGGTTGGTTTAATAACCCTACAAATACCGCGTCAATATTTTTTGCTTTTAAATCTTGTAACATATCTTCCATAGCATACAAACCTGACTGATCCATATAAGCCATTCTGTCGAGTCTCATAACAACTATTTTTGCTGTTATAGGTATTTGCAGTGACAATGCTTGAAAATCACTTGTTGACCCAAAAAATAAAGGTCCTTTTATATGCTTAATAAAAACCTCTTCTTTAAATTTTTCTGGAAAACCTTTCTCATCAGTCCATGCCTTTTCCTTTTTCAAAGATTTCACATCTGAACGCTCAGCGGTTAAGTCTCCAATCTTTTTCATAAACATTAAAGATGCAATTACCAAACCAATTCCTACTGCATAAACCAAATTCCAAAAAGTAGAAAGCAACAAAACAATGATCATTATTAAAACTTCAGAACTCATTTTAAAAGGTCCAATTTTCATGTCTCTTGGTAAACTAGGAATCGCTTTTAATCCTTTATAGTCCATCACGCCAATACCAACAGTTATCAATATTCCAGCCAATACTGCTGCAGGAATTTTAGAGGCAACAGGTCCTAATCCTAATAAAATTATAAGTAGCATAACACCCGCAATCATACCTGAAAGTTTTGTTTTTCCTCCTGATGATATATTTACTACTGTTCTAATAGTTGCTCCAGCTCCAGGAATACCCCCAAAAACTGCCGCAATACTATTTCCGATACCTTGACCTACAAGTTCTTTGTTAGGTTTGTGTTTCGTCTTTGTCATATTATCTGCAACAACACTTGTTAATAAGGAGTCAATCGCTCCTAATAATGCTAATGTTAATGCAGTAAAAATGTAGGGCGTGATATTACTTAATGAAAAGGTGGTGAAAATTTCAAGATTTAGAATTGGAAATCCACTAGGTATTTCCTGAATAGATCTATAATCTAACTTAAATAATATAGCAATCAAAGACATGACAACAAGGGCGACTAAAGTACTAGGTATTGCTTTAGTTATTCTTTTAAAGCCATAAATAATAAAAATTGTTCCAAGCGCTAACAAGAATTCAAGCCAATTGATGTTTTTTATTGCTCTCGGAAAAGCTTTTAGAGCTCCAAGCGCTCCTGAAGTTTCTTTTGCAGCAAGTGTTTCAGATTCTTTTAAAATAATCGTTTGGCTTATTCCACTTGCTCTTTTTATAGTTTCTTGAAAATCTTCCAATACAAGTATTCCTTGACCTGCTTCATCCTTTAAAATATTCTTAAGAATAGCTTCTTCAGCTTGAGGCTTAAATGTATTGACAAATTGCACATCTTCTTTCGGATAATAGCCTAGAGATGGTAACACTTGTGTTAATAAGATAATAACACCAATTGCTGTCATAAAACCAGAAACAACAGGATATGGTATATATCTAATGTATTTGCCTAAACCTAAAATCCCTAGACCTATTTGCATTATTCCTGCAAGAAGGAAAACTGTTAAAATAATAGGCAGTGCTTTGTCTACATCTCCGTCGTTAGAGGCGATAATTCCCGCAATAACGATCATGCTTACAGCTGTCATTGGAGCTGTTGGACCAGAAATTTGAGTGCTTGTCCCTCCAAAAAGTGAGGCGAAAAAACTTATAAAGATTGCTCCATATAAACCTGCAGTAGGACCTAATCCTGATGAAACACCAAACGCTAATGCTAAAGGCAGTGCAACAATTCCTGCTGTTATTCCACCAAATGCATCGCCTTTTATATTTGAAAATAATTTTTTCATACTTTTTAATTCGTTACCTATTTTATTATTGATGTGCGTTTACACATCTTGATTTGATGTGTAACTTTTTTGACGCTTAAATTCTTGAAGCCAAAGCTTGACTTTATGAATTTAACAAGTCAGGAGGTGGTGAAGTGAAAATTAAGTATGGTTTTGAATATTTTTTTAAGAAATAGTCAGTATTATTTTGCAATGAATTAAGAGTGAAAGTAAACTCCCTTCCTTTTATTTCATCTAATATAGATTCAATTTCAATATTTTTTTCTTGAACTTTCTCCTCTTTTTCTTCTGTAACATCATAAAACATTGAAATATCTACAGAACTGTCAATTACAATAATTGCGGTTGGCGAAATAATTAACGCCAAAAAAAATAATAATAATATTTTAGAAACTAGTCTCTTAAACAATTTGATAGAATTTCAATTTTGACAAATATATAATTTTTAAACTTTAATTCATACTAATACTAACCCAATTATGTTAACATAAAAACAACGTTCTAATGACGTTTATTTAATTTCTGCTTAACATTATGTTTACAATTGTATTGGTTATTTGTACTGTAAATTAAGAACAAGAATGACCAATTATAAAAAGATAACTTTTACACTATTTTTACTATTATTAACCACAGTTTTTGCATTTGCGCAAAATAAAGGTACTGTAACAGGAAAGGTATTAGATTTAGAAATGAATGACGAACCAATGCCTTTTGCAAACGTCTATATCAAAGGTACAGAAATAGGCTCAACAACTGACTTCGACGGGTTTTACACTATAAACACACTTCCAGGAACTTATTCTTTGGTTTTTAGTTTTATTGGCTATGAAACTATAGAGATTAATAATGTAGTTATTACTGAAGAAGAGACCGTAACTTTAAAAGATGTAAGTCTTGGCGCTACAGAAGGAGTAGCACTAGAAGCAGTAACAATTAAAGTTTCAAGTAAAAAAGAATCATTTCAATCGTTATTGGGAGAACAAAAAAAGGCTATTGAAGTTAAAACTTCTATTGGAGCAGAAGAGCTTTCTCAAAAAAGTGTTGGTGATGCAGCAGGCGCTGTTGCTAAAATATCTGGAGTATCAAAAGAAGAAGGGTCTAGCAATGTATATGTGCGTGGTCTAGGAGATAGATATTTAAACACAACATTAAATGGCTTATCACTCCCCTCTAACAGCATTGATAAGAAAAATATAGATTTAGATTTATTTACAACTGATATTATTGAAAATGTTTCCATCAGTAAATCATATTCTCCACATTTTTATTCAGATTTTTCTGCAGGTAATGTAAATATTGACTCAAAGAGTTTTACTGGAGATCGTGTTTTTGAATTATCTTTTGGAAGTGGTGTTAATTCATATGCTATTGGACAAGATAGGTTTATGAAAAGTGAAGGAACCGGAAGGTTTGGATTTTATAACAGATATAATCACAACCCATTTGCTGTTGTTCTTTCTCATGGTATTGACCCTGTAAATGCAGGTGCGCCAATCGGAGCAAATATTTCGGGAGTTATTGGGAAATCTTTTGACTTAAATGATGATTCAAGATTAAGTCTTTTTATTTCAGGATCTTATGAAAATGATTTTTCATTTCAAGAAGGAAGTGCCGTTGACTATACAAACACTTATAATAAAATTTTCCCAAGCACTGAAGAATTTAATTATTCAACAAACACAACACTTTTAGCAAGTGCGATATACAAAATAGACAACAATCATAAAATCACTTACAATTCACTGTTTTCAAATTCATCTAAAGATAAAGTAGCCTATTTTGGAACAGAAGGAAATGGTTTTTATAGAGAATCTAGATCTCAAGTTGATACAGATAGAGGATTTTATCAAATGAACGTTCAGTTTAATCAAGATATGATTTTTGTAAATCAATTGTTAGGGAAGCATACTTTGAATGAAAAACTTAAATTAGATTGGGGAATAGGTTATAATAAAGTCTATTCAAATGAACCTGATAGAAAAAGAGTTTCTTTAGAAGATTATTTTTTCGCACTAGATGATGATCAAAATACAAATCCTGTATTCCTAACTAATAATTCATTTGACAATCAACGCTATTTTCAAAAAATGACAGATGATGAATTAAACGGAAGAATTAAGTTCTCTTATCAAATCAATGAAAAAGTAAAATTAAACTATGGTTATAACGGTAGGTTAAAAACTCGAGATTTTGAAAATATCCGTTATGGATACAAAAACTTTGATGATAGTCTTGTTATTAATGATGTCAATAATTTAAATGAAGTTTTTAATATTCAAAACGTTTTAGATAGTTTAATTCAAACAGATGTTTTTAGAGCTCTTACACCTCAAAATGGTGTAGGCCCAACTAATAGACCTGGACAACTAGAAAATACATATAACGGAAACTTAGAGGCACATGGTGGATATATTTCTTTTGAAATTAATCTTGATAATAAATGGTTAATTGTTCCTGGATTTAGAGCAGAATCATTCTTACAAGAAATTGATTATGATGTAATTAACCTTGTAAATAATCCTGGATCTAGCAAAGTTATTGAAGAGTTTTATTTGCCAAGTATTAATATTAAGTATGCCTTAAATGATGATCAAAATTTGCGATTATCTGCAAGTAAAACCGTTTCGACTCCTGAGTTCAAAGAGATGGCACCGATTGTTTATGAAGGTGTTACTCAAAGGGTTGGAGGAAATCCTGACTTATTAGGAAGAGTTGAAGGGAATACTTATGAAAATGTAAAAGATATTTCTTATTCAGACATCTTAAATATTGATGTTAAATATGAAAATTTTATAGGTCAAGGTCAAGTGTTATCTTTAGCCGCTTTTACAAAGCAAATTAATAATCCCATAAACTTGGTTGTTGCAAATGATGCAACCGGAACTCAGCGTTATTTTAGAACTGGAGATAAAGCAACGGTTTATGGTGTTGAATTAGAATATAGAAAACACCTATTACTTGATGAAGAAGAAAACGGAAAATTGACTTTTGGATTTAATGGAACATATATGCATACCGAACAAGATTTATATAGTAATATTTCTGGTACATATAGTACAAGTTTCAATAAGAATACTGAGGAATTACAGGGTGCTTCACCACTTATTTTAAATGCTGATTTAAGTTATAAATCTAATTTATTCAAAGACGTCAAATCAACTTTCAATCTTGTAGGTAATTATTATTCAGATCGTATTTCTGCTCTTGGATCTGGTCAACTTGGAAACGTTATTGAAAAAGGAGTTGTTTCTCTAGATTTTATTTTGAAAAATAAAATTTCAGAAAAATCAGAATTGAATTTTACGGCTAAGAACCTTTTAAACCCTAAAGTACAACAAGTACGAGAATTAACTAATCAAGAAGATATTATTCTAAGTTCTTTTCAACGAGGAATTAATATTGGAATTCAATATAAATACAAATTTTAGAAAAAAATAAACCAAAAATGAAAAACAATAAAAAAATGAAAAAAGCGATTTTAAGTTTAGTATTAACATCATTTTTAATGATCTCATGTGCAGATGATGATACTGCTGATATAATCATCAATGATAATAGCGTAACTAACAATAACAATGGTAACGGGAATGGAAATACTCAAGGAACTACTATCTATTTATCAGGTACGTATGTTGTAGATTTAGCATTAGATCCAATAAATCAATACATTCTAAACGGCCCTATGATTATGGCTTCGGGAACAACTTTAACTATTCCTGCAGGAATGACTATAGAGGCTCTTGCTGCTGGTTCAGATGTGTATTTAGCAATTGCTCAAGGTGCAAGAATTATTGCTAATGGAAACGCCAGTAATCCAATTGTATTTACATCAAATTCAAGTGCGCCAGCCGCTGGTGATTGGGGAGGATTGATACTATTAGGAAAAGCACCTATTAATTCTGTTACTGCTGGTGCAACTGCTACTTCAGAAATTGGGTCTTTACCTTACGGAGGAAGTGATGCAACAGATAATTCTGGGTCTTTACAATATGTAAGAGTTCAATACTCTGGAGGAAAAGCTGATGGTCAATCAGAAAATAATGGATTTTCTTTTTATGGTGTAGGAAGTGGAACTGTTGTTCAGTATGTACAAATGTTTGAAGGATTAGATGATGGTTTTGAATTTTTTGGAGGAACAGTAAATGTTGATTTCTTATCGGCAGTAAATGCACAAGATGATTCTATTGATTGGACTGAAGGATATACTGGTACAATTACAAATGCTTATGTAAAGCATGGTGCTGATCATGATAAAGGAATTGAAGCTGATGGTTTTAATACAGATATTGGAAATAACTCATCTCCAATATTTTGGTCAAATCCTACAATTGAAAATTTAACCATTGAAGGGTTAGGTTCAACAACAGGAAACGAAGCAATTAGACTTAGAGCAGGAACTAGAGTAACTATTATTAATTTAGTTATTAATGGTTATAATGAAGGTATTGATATGGATGGTGACTTGATTGATAACCCAACAGGTGAAGGAGTTACTTTAGATATTACAAACATAATTGATATTACATTTATAGATGTGATAACAAAATTAAAAAATGATACAGGCGTTTCGTTTACTGAAGCAGATTTAATTTCTGGTGATGGTAATGGTACTGGAACAGATTACGCAACTTGGGGAGCTGGTTGGACTGTAGAGTAATTATTTGAAATTTGAATTAGTTAGTAAACAAAAAGAGCGCTCAAATTGAGCGCTCTTTTTGTTTACTTTAATTTTGTTCTACTTAACTGCGACTTTAGAATCTTCATCCCATTTATGAACACTTGCAATTTTATTTTCTGAATAATTAACCTCAGTAACTACACCATCTGTGAAAAACATCCATACACCAGATTTATCTCCATTTATATAGTTTGCCTTCGCAATTTTAATCCCATCTTGGTTATACATATTCCATTCTCCATGTAATTTTTTATCCTTATAAAATCCTTGTTCTTTAATAGAACCATCTTCATGATACGTTGTTACAGCAACTAAATCTCCTTGTTTCTCGTAGGTTGGTTCATTAGTATCTTGGGCAAAACTTGCAAAAGAAAACAATAATACGAATAAGTAAATTGATATATTTTTCATGACTTAATTTTTAATGTTAAGCTAATATACATGTTAATTTACAATTGCACAACATTCTATTAACATTAAATTAACATTGGGGTTTTTTATTTTTACATCATTATTAATGATTACATAATGTTACCATTACATATGCTTCACAAATAAAAGCGAATTTTGCTTTGGGATTATTTCTATGAAAATATTATTTCATTTAATCTATTAGTTTTTGTCGAAACTTGATTTATGAAATATAAGGGCTGTCAATATTGATAGCCCTTTTTGATTTAAAAATATTGGTAATATAATAATAATGTGTTAACATTAAGTTTACATTAATTTAAGTTCTTTGCGGCGACAAAAACTAATACTTAATGAAAAAATTATTATTAT
>TARA_B110000090_G_scaffold209660_1_pt1 | contig 28697 bp, 22 predicted proteins | sample TARA_B110000090 | Tara Oceans TARA_B110000090 (sample SAMEA4397239) | marine metagenome | biome: Polar Biome; feature: [SRF] surface water layer (ENVO:00010504); material: water (ENVO:00002006), including particulate matter (ENVO:01000060) such as... | depth 5 m
ATTGAAGGGCAAATGGAAAGAATGAATTCTAGAAACCTACCGTTTTATGCAGGAACATATGCTGCATATGGTATTGACAAGGAAGAAGCATTGAAATTAATAACTTCTAATACCGCTAAAATTCTTGGAATAGATGATAAAGTGGGTTCATTAGAAGTTGGAAAAGATGCCACACTATTTATTTCTGAAGGTGATGCTTTAGACATGCGTACTAACATTCTAACGGATGCTTTTATTCAGGGAAGAAAAATAAGTTTAGAATCACACCAAACGAAACTTTGGAAGCGCTATTCTAATAAATATAAAAATCAATAATTAGTTTCTATCTAAAACATTTAAAGCCGTCAAATTTGACGGCTTTTTTTTATGTATTTTTGACACATGTTTAAACAGATTTCAAGTATCCATAATTCGTTTGTAAAAGAACTTTTCCAATTGAAGGAAAAATCTAGAGTTCGTAAAAAAACTGGACGTTTTTTAATTGAAGGAAAACGAGAAATCACCTTGGCAATTTCTGGAGATTATGAAGTTGAAACGGTACTATTTGATAGTGGAATCATTTCTATTACAGAAATAGAAAGTTTATCGCTTTCTGAATCAACTGAATGCATTGAAGTTTCATCGGAAGTGTATCAGAAATTAGCGTACAGATCGAGTACAGAGGGAGTGATTGCTGTTGCTAAATCAAAGGAGCTATCTTTAGATGAAATACATTTCAAGTCACCTACCCCACTTGTTTTAGTTGCTGAAGCACCCGAGAAACCGGGGAATATTGGTGCATTATTAAGAACTGCAGATGCAGCAAATATAGACGCTGTAATTATTGCCAATCCAAAGACAGACCTATATAATCCTAATATAATTAGATCAAGTGTTGGTTGCGTGTTTACAAATCAAGTAGCAACAGGAACTACAACTGAAATAATCAAATTTTTACAATCAAAAAATATTCAGATATACTGTGCTGCTTTATTAGAAACTTCAGAAAACTATACGAAACAAAACTTCAAAAATTCTACCGCACTAGTTGTGGGAACTGAAGCAACTGGGCTTTCTGATGAATGGCTAAATAATTCTACCAAAAACATTATAATTCCAATGCAAGGAGTCATAGACTCAATGAATTTATCTGTTTCTGCTGGAATATTGATTTACGAAGCAAAAAGACAACGCGATTTTAAATGAGGATAACTATTAAAATTGCATCTGTATTGATACTTCTATTCTTGATGTCTAGTTGTGGCTCTTCAAAAAAAGCAACAAGAATTATCACAATTCAAGAAAAATTAGAAATTGAATATCAAAAATATAAAGGAATTCCTTATAAATATGGTGGAACTACTAAAAGAGGTTTTGATTGTTCAGGATTTGTAAACGCTGTATATTTCAATGCATTCAATATAGATTTACCAAGAACAACGACTTTAATGTCTAAGCAAGGAGAAAAAATAAGTAAATCGAAGTTAAAACCAGGAGATTTAGTTTTCTTTAGGCCATCGCGCAAGTATATGCATATGGGAATTTATGTTGGTCACGGACTGTTTATGCATAGTTCTACGTCTAAGGGAATTATAAAATCAAGATTAGATAATGTGTATTGGAAAGGCAAATATAAATATGCTAGACGAATATTTAAAACAAAGAGATGACAGCAATAACACTATTTTACATCATTATTTCAATCATAATTATCAGTTTTATAATTGATAAAATTATTGATGATTTAAACGCCAAACATTTTGATGATATCCTGCCTTCGGAAGTTGCAGATGTATATGAGAATGAAGAGTATATAAAATCGCAAAAATATAAAAAGAAAAACTTTAAGTTTAGTAGTTTAACTTCTTTATTTTCAATTACATTGACATTAGTATTTTTCTTTTTAGAAGGATTCAAATATGTTGATGATTTAGCAAGAAGTTTGAGTAGTAATAGTATTGTTATATCGTTACTTTTTTTTGGAATTATTATGTTGGCAAGTGATGTTTTAACGACACCATTTGGGTATTATAAAACATTTGTTATAGAAGAAGAGTTTGGATTCAATAAAACCACGAAAAAACTATTTTGGCTAGATAAAATGAAAGGTTTACTAATGACAATTGTTATTGGCGGATTGATATTATCGCTAATTATTTGGTTTTATCAGCAAACAGGAAAAAACTTCTGGTTGTATGCTTGGGCTCTGGTTGCAGTATTCTCAGTATTTATGAACATGTTTTACTCAACGCTTATTGTACCGCTGTTTAACAAGCAAACACCTTTAGAAGATGGAGAGTTAAAGGCAGAAATAGAAAAGTTTGCTCAAAAAGTAAACTTCAAATTAGATAAAATTTTTGTAATAGATGGCTCTAAACGCTCTACCAAAGCGAATGCCTACTTTGCTGGTTTTGGAAAAACAAAACGTATCGTTTTATACGACACGCTAATAAATGAATTGTCTACTGATGAAATTGTGGCTGTTTTAGCTCATGAAGTTGGACACTATAAAAGAAAACATATAATTTTCAACCTATTTTCTTCAGTTCTGCTGACAGGATTTACTTTGTATATATTGTCTTTATTTATTGATAGTCAACTACTTTCAAACGCTTTAGGCATTGATATTCCAAGTTTTCATGTTGGTTTAGTGGCTTTTGGAGTGCTCTACTCTCCTATTTCTGAACTCACAGGATTGTTTATGAATTATATGTCACGCAAATTTGAATACCAAGCAGATAATTTTGCAAAAGAATATTTTGGTGCTGCGCATTTAATTAGTTCGTTGAAGAAACTCTCAAAAAACAGTTTAAGTAACCTTACACCTCATAGAACATATGTTTTTAAGCATTACTCTCATCCAACATTAAGAGAACGCATTGTAAATTTGATGAAGTGATTTTAGAATTATGTATATTGGGAAACTCCATGAAGTGACAGGTTTTGTGTTGCTTCCCTTGACGTTAATTGCAACCTTATTTATTTCAAATCTTTCAACCAAGCTTCTAATGTGACCATTTCTTTTTCACAGACTATGTTTTCATTCAATAATGACTTATAAGCATTGTATAAGTTTGTTTCAATACTATTAGATTTTGAAATAGAATTCGACACTATTTCAATTACTTTTTCACACTCTTGATACATCGGTATTTCTGATATAAAATCTTTCATATAATCATGAGGGTTTCTTTTTTGTACAACTGTTGCATTAATAAAGCCAAGTTGATAGCCATAAAGCCACATTATAGGTTGTGCAACTAATCCTCTTAAAATGTCGGTGAACCTGAAAGTTACATACGTTGGAAGATACATTAATGAAAATAGTTCTTTTCTAATTATCGTATTTTGTGTGTTAAAAGGACTAATGGTACCTTGGCTTAAAACAACTGGATCACGTTCTTCAAAATAACAAGGAGTATCACATGTCAATCGATATATTGCATCAACATCAGGATCTTCGTCAGCTAAACCTTGCCAAATTCCAACATTACAGTTTTCTAACGCTAATTTTTCCTCTAACTTAAATTTCTTATTAATAAGGTTTAATGGTAACCCTCGAGGCCAAATTTTTTGGTTCGTATAAAGTTGGTAAACATTGACAAAACCTAAGTTTTCAGAAACACAATCATATGTTTTTTCAAATGAAGGAAAGCTCCATAGGTCCTTGGGAATATTATCATCATCAGTGTCAATAATATAGTCTGCTCCATTTCTAATAGCTTTTAAATACCCTAACATTTTTCTACAGTAATGATTATAAGGTAAAACTTTAGCTAATTCAAAATCAGAGGAATCTTGTTGTGGTATAGAGATGTAATCAACATTCTCACATTTCCAATTTTTAGGAGTTTTTTTATCTCCAACAACAATCAGTTGATAATCATTCAATTTTGAAAATGAAAAAACAGCTTCTGTTGGATTAAAAATTGATGTTATTACAATATATTTTTTCATAACTCTGTTTTCCATTTCGATAGTTTAATAGGATGTAAATACAAATAATTTTCAGGAAAAGTCTCAAGTAGTTCTTTTAAATTATAGTTAAACTTTTCTAATTCTTTATAATCATCTTTTGCTAATTCAGAAACACACGCCAACCTTACCTGTCCATCCGGCCAAAGAGCCTTTCCTTGAAACTCTAAATCTTTTTCTGTTACAATTTCTTGTGCCGACAAAACAATTGAAGTTGGCAATCCAATTTCCACGAATAAATTAGTAGCTGCAAATACACCGCAATGTTGACAAAATTGTTTAATTGAATCTGAACTAACCACAAAAATATCTGAATAACTTGCTACCATAGGATATGAAAGGTTGTAATTTTTACTTTTTAGTTGATTAGAAAAAAAGCGAAACAAATAAGTCTTATCGGTTATTATTCTCTTTATCCATTTCCGCAACGATTTCGGTTTTCTCCATATTAAATCAAAATTAATCGGCTTTATTTCTAATCCAAATTTATTAAATGCAAGCATTGCGTCATTATAATCTGGAAGTTCATTTTTTACTTCAAGACCTTGAATATCAATGTTGAAGTCAAAAGCACTATGTATTCTTGTCCACAAAGAATTCTTATCATGTAAAGTAATAAAACCCGGTAAAAAACAAGTGTTTTTATTCAATTTCAGATGTTTTGTGTAATTATTCTCATCAATAATGGGATTTAAAATTAAGTCATCTGCAATAAAAAAGTAGTGATCATAAGCTTCTTTAAAAAAACTTCTAAAACCCTGAGCTAGGAAGCCTTGAAAATAGTATGAATTTTCATAAACTGGAATTACGTTAGGTCTATTTCCTTTATAAAAGGGAACTAAATGGTATATGTTGCTAAATCTATCTCTGTAAATACGCTCCAATACCTCAATATTTTTATCATATTTATGGTTGTAAATAATAATTAATGCTACTTTATTCATATTTTTTTTTAATACTGCTTAATATTTAGGCATAATGAGTTTTAACCAATGAGAATCTGTCGACAGGCAAATCTAATTGTTTTACTCTACTAAGTCAAATTATCTTATTAACTATTTAAAAAATCAACTCAACACTTGTCAGTTAAAATAATTCAGTTACTTTTATTCTATGGCATATACTGCAACTGTAGAAGAAGAGAATAAGGAGATCGCGAGTCGTTATAAAGACTTGTTGAAAGGCACGTATCAAATGCTCACAACTACCGATAAAAAGGTAATTCGCAAGGCTTTTGATTTGTCAGTAGAGGCCCATAGTTCACAGCGTAGAAAAACAGGAGAACCCTATATTTATCATCCAATAGCAGTAGCAAAAATAGTTGCCTATGAAATTGGCTTAGGAGTCACCTCTATTGTTGCTGCACTCTTACACGATGTTGTAGAAGATACTGATTATACCTTAGAAGATATAGAGCGCGAGTTTGGTGAAACTGTTGCAAGAATTGTGAATGGATTAACCAAAATATCGCGTTTAAACAAAGAACAAGATGCATCTATACAAGCGGAAAACTTCCGTAAGATGCTATTGACATTAAATGATGATGTACGTGTAATACTTATTAAGATTGCTGACAGACTGCATAATATGCAAACTATGGATGCAATGCCTCCAGACAAGCAATTAAAAATTGCCTCTGAAACATTATATATTTATGCACCACTCGCACACCGTTTGGGATTGTATAATATAAAAACAGACTTAGAAGATTTAGGTTTAAAATATACCGAACCTGAAGTTTTTAATGATATTAATAGTAAAATAAAAGAGAGTGAAGAAGATCAAGATAAATATATAAAGACATTTACTGGAGTTATCAAAAACTCCTTGAGTAAAGAAGGTTTTGACTATACTATTAAAGGACGTAGTAAATCTATTTATTCTATTCGAAGGAAAATGCGCGTACAGAATGTAACGTATGATGAGATTTATGATAAGTTCGCAATTCGAATAGTATATAAATCAGGAGAAAATCAAGAAAAATTTGACGCTTGGAAAATTTATTCTATCGTTACGGATCACTTTCAGCCAAATCCTACACGTCTTCGTGATTGGATAACCCAGCCTAAATCTACAGGTTATGAGTCGTTGCATATTACAGTTATGGGACCAAATGCTCATTGGGTTGAAGTTCAAATTCGTTCAGACAGAATGGATGAAATTGCTGAAAAAGGGTATGCTGCTCATTATAAATACAAAAACGTTGATGAGAAAGATAGTGGCTTAGATAATTGGTTGAATCGTTTAAAAGATTCGTTAGAAAATCCTGATGCAAATGCTGTCGATTTTGTTGAAAATTTCAAGCTTAATTTGTATACCAAAGAAATTTTTGTATTTACTCCTAAAGGTGATATTAAGGCTATTCCAAAAGATTCATCTGCTTTAGATTTTGCATTTTCAATTCATACAGAAGTGGGTATGAAATGTAGAGGAGCAAAAGTTAATGGAAAATTAAAACCTATAAGTTATATTCTAAAAAGTGGAGATCAAGTTGAGATTATTACTGCAAACCAGCAAAAACCAAATATTAGATGGTTAGATTTTGTAGTAACTGCAAGAGCCAGAAGTCGTATAAAAGCAGCATTGAAAGATGAGCAAAAAGAAATAGCAAATGAAGGGAAAGAGGTCTTAGCACGCAAATTACGGTCTTTAAAATTAACTTTTGATGAACGAACTGTTCATGAATTGGCGAGTTTTCTTAAGTTAAAAACAAGTTTTGATTTGTTTTATAGAATTGGGAATGGAGCTGTTGAAAACAAACAATTAAAAGATTTTGCCGCTCAAAAAAGTAATGCGTTTTTTAATTTCTTTAAAAACAGAATTAAAAGAACAGCAAGTGTACCTGCAAATAATAATACTGAAGAAATCACAGATAAGTTTGATATGCTCGTTTTCGGACAAGAAGAAGAGCAATTAGATTATAAGTTTGCAAAATGTTGTAATCCTATTCCTGGAGATAAAGTATTTGGATTTTTAACAATAAATGAAGGCATCAAAGTTCACAAAAAAGACTGTCCAAATGCTGTTGGGCTTCAAGCAAAGTATGCGTATAGAATAATGTCTACAAAATGGATTGACTCTACGCAGCAGGATTTTAGAGTCTTCTTACTTGTGAGTGGTACAGATAAATTTGGATTGGTAAATCAATTAACAAAAGTCATTTCTAATAATATGCATGTTCATATTCACAACTTAAATATTAGCGAGAATCAGGGAGTTTTTAATGGGAAAATCACAATCAGTGTTAAGAATAATACACAGTTAATTAAACTTGTAAATAACATAAAGAAAATTGATGGTATTGAAAAAGTTGAGCGAATTTATAAGCAATAACACCTAATTTAAATCCTAAAAACGTTATCCACAATCTAACGTTAATAAGTTCTACTTTTTTTAAATCGTATATGACAAAATTAAATTAAATTTGTTGTTAATAGTTTAGCAATTTTATATGGATAATACGAAAAACAATCAAGAAATTGTTCGTGAAGTATTTGTGAAATATTTAGAATCGAAGAGTCATCGAAAGACTCCTGAACGCTTCGCTATACTTCAAGAAGTTTACGGTTTAGAAGATCACTTTGATATAGAGTCTCTATACATAAACATGAAAAACAAAAAGTATCGTGTATCTAGAGCAACACTATACAATACGATAGAACTTTTATTGGAATGTGGATTGGTGAGAAGACATCAATTTGGCCAAAATCAAGCACACTATGAAAAATCTTTTTTTAATAAGCAGCACGACCATGTTATTCTTACAGATACATCAGAAGTGATGGAGTTTTGTGATCCACGAATTCAAAGTATTAAAAAAACAATTGAAGAAACATTTAATATAAATATTCACTCACATTCTTTGTACTTCTACGGTACAAAAAAAGAAAATAAAAACTAACAACTTTACAATAAAATAATGGCAATAAATTTATTATTAGGATTGCAATGGGGCGATGAAGGAAAAGGAAAAATCGTTGATGTATTAACAACAGATTATGATATCATTGCTCGTTTTCAAGGAGGTCCAAATGCAGGACATACTTTAATTTTTGATGGTTATAAACATGTTTTACATACTATTCCTTCTGGAATATTTCATAAAACTGCTGTAAATGTTGTTGGAAATGGTGTAGTGATTGACCCTGTAATTTTTAAAAGAGAATTAGATAATTTATCACAATTTGAAATAGATTTCACTACCAAGTTATTAATTTCAAGAAAAGCACATTTAATTTTACCTACACATAGGTTGTTAGATGCTGCATCAGAAACTGCAAAAGGTAAGGCGAAAATTGGTTCTACATTGAAAGGTATTGGTCCAACATATATGGATAAAACTGGTAGAAATGGTTTACGAGTTGGTGATTTAGAAATGGCAGATTGGCAAGAGCGATATGATGCTTTAACTGAGAAGCATATCAAAATGATAGATTTCTATGGTGTTAAAATTGAATATGATTTAGTTGAACTTCAAGAAGAGTTTGAAGAAGGAGTAAATAGATTAAAAGAGTTAACTTTTATTGATAGCGAGGAATATTTAAATTCTGCATTAAAAAACGGAAAATCAATTTTAGCAGAAGGCGCACAAGGTTCATTATTAGATGTTGATTTTGGAACATACCCATTTGTAACATCTTCAAATACGACAGCTGCGGGTGCTTGTACTGGATTAGGAATTGCGCCAAATAAAATTGGTGATGTTTTTGGAATTTTCAAGGCATACACTACAAGAGTTGGTTCTGGGCCTTTCCCTACCGAATTGTTTGATGAAGATGGGGCAGAAATGGCAAAAATAGGTCAAGAGTTTGGAGCAACTACAGGACGTCCTAGACGTTGTGGATGGCTAGATTTAGTAGCCTTAAAATATGCCGTACAAGTTAATGGAGTTACACAATTAATGATGATGAAAGGGGATGTTCTTTCAGGTTTTGATACTTTAAAAATATGTACATCATATATGTATAAAGGTGAAGAGATTTCTCATTTCCCTTTTAATGTAGAGCCTGAAAATGTTACACCTATTTATTCTGAATTTAAAGGTTGGCAAGCAGATTTAACAAAGATGACAGAAAAAGAACAACTACCTGAAAACTTAATGGATTACATCTCTTTTATTGAAAAAGAAGTTGAAGTGCCTATTAAGATAGTATCCGTTGGACCTGATAGAAAACAGACTATATTAAGGTAAATTTCTTTGTGAGTACTACTGAGTAAATTAAAAGACTTCTAATAATTATTAGAAGTCTTTTAATTTTCGGCATCTTTATTGATTTGTTATAAAGTAGCGTACAATAAAATACCAGAATAGACATTAAATAGTTAGTTTTGTAATTAATAATATGAAAAAAACACTTTTACTCTTATTTATTTGTTTTTCCGCGACAGTTTACTCGCAACAAGGAAGAAAAATGAAGATTTTAAATGCTGATATTACCTATCAGGATAAAGAAAATCCTGATGTAACAATTTCAGTTGGTAATGTGTTTGTAGAAATTGATGGAGCAACTATTCGCTGTAAAAGAGTTGAGATTTATTCAAAAGACAATTATTTAAAAGCACGTGGAAATGTTGTGATGAATCAAGGAGACACCATCATTCAAACAAGTAAGTTTTCCGATTATGACGGAAATACAAAATTGGCAAAATCTTGGGGAGATGTTGTTCTTAAAGATCCAACAATGACTTTAACTACTGAGACTTTACATTTTGATAGAGAAAAACAATTTTTATATTATAAAACTAAAGGTGTAATTAAAGACAGTGTAAATGTTTTAAAAAGTAATATGGGCAACTATTATTTAGAAACAAACAAATTTCAAGCACTTTCAAAAGTTGTTATTACAAATCCTGATCAAGTAATAGAAACAAACCATTTAGATTATTATACGGATTCTGGTAAAGCATATTTATATAAACCATCAACTATAACAGGAGATAAAAGTTTTATTTATACTGAGAAAGGCTTTTATGATACAAAAAACAAAGTATCACATTTGACAAAAAATTCTTGGATTAAATATGATGACAGACGTATTGAAGGAGATAGTATTTATTATGATGAAAACAGGAGTTTCTCTTCTGCTACAGGAAATATAGTTGTAACGGATACTATTAATAATGGCATCCTTAAAGGTAATTATGGAGAGTTTTATAGAGCAAAAGATTCAGTATATATAACTGGTAGAGCTGTAGCAATATCATTAATAGAAAAAGATTCACTTTATATTCACGGAGACACCTTATTGCTTACTGGAAAACCTGACGCAAGAATTATTAGAGCCTATAATCATGTTAAGTTTTTCAAATCAGATATGAGTGGTAAATGTGATTCGTTATATAGTAGTCAAGTTGCTGGTTTTACCAAGATGTTTAGGAAACCCATTTTATGGTCACAAGAGAATCAAATTACAGGTGATGTAATCCACTTTTTACATAATAAGGAAACAGAGCAATTAGATTCTTTAAAAGTTTTGGGGAATTCATTTATGGTACAAAAAGATTCAATTGGCTTTAATCAAACTAAAGGAAGGAATATTTTCGGAAAGTTTGAAGATAATGATATGAAAATTGTTGATGTATTAGGAAATGGTGAAGTCTTACATTATGTAAGAAATGAAGAGCAAGAACTAATTGGCATTATGAAGATGAGATGTAGTAGTCTAAATATGACTATTGAAAATAAACAGATTCAGACAATAGAATTTCGTGTAGAACCAGATGGTAAGACATATCCAGAAAAAGAGCTACATATTAATGAGAGAACTCTAAAAGGTTTAGTTTGGAGAATAAATGAAAAGCCAATAGATAAAGACGATATCTATACCCATGATCCTGGAGATGATAAAATAATGGCTGATGAGAGATTAAAAGAACGTACAGCAAGAATACAAGTAGCAAAAGAAGCTGAAGAGAAAAGAATAGGAGATATAGCAGCATTAGAATTACAAAAAAAACAAGATAGTACTGCAGCAGAAAACGCTCAACCAATAAAAATTAAAGAAGATGAAAACAAAAACGCTCCTTCACCTATAAATAAAAGTAATATTGATAACAAAAAAGATGAATGAAATCTGATTTTTTAAAATATCAAGCACAAACAACACCTCATTCTTTAACTTTTGAAGTTTCACATGCTGATGGATCATATATTTATGACACTAATGGTAAAAAACACTTAGACTTTGTTGCTGGAGTATCAGCAAATAGTTTAGGTCATTGTCACCCTAAAGTATCACAAGCAATTCAAGAGCAACTTAAAAAGTATACTCATGTTATGGTGTATGGTGAATTTATTCAAAAACCTCAATTAGAATTGTGCAAACTCTTAGCACAGCAATTACCAAAATCACTAGAAACAGTCTATCTGACTAATTCAGGTACAGAAGCGGTTGAAGGGGCATTAAAATTAGCGAAAAGATTTACAAATAGATATGAAATAATATCTTGCAAGAATTCTTATCACGGAAACACTCAGGGTTCAATGAGTGTATCTGGAGTTGAAAAACAAAATCAAGTATTTCGGCCTTTAATTCCAGGTGTTCGTTTTGTTAATTTTAATAATATCGATGAAATTCAATTTATTACTGATAAAACTGCATGTGTTATAATTGAAACTATTCAAGGTGGCGCAGGGTTTATTGAGCCTAAAAATAATTACTTACATAAAGTGCAAAGACGTTGTGAAGAAGTTGGCGCACTATTAATTTTAGATGAAATACAAACAGGAATAGGAAGAACTGGTACTTTTTTTGGTTTTGAAAATTACAATTGCATTCCAGATATCATAATAGCAGGTAAAGGGCTTGGTGGTGGTATGCCGATAGGAGCATTTATTTCTTCCAATAAAATAATGAGGTGTTTAGAAGACAATCCTAAATTAGGTCATATAACTACCTTTGGAGGCCATCCACTTATAGCTGCAGCAGGATTAGCAACGGTTAAAGAAATAGTGACTTCTAATTTAATGAATCAAGCACTTGATAAAGAAGAACTATTTAAAAAGTTATTAATCCATGATGAAATTTTAGAAATTAGAGGAAAAGGATTAATGCTTTCTTTAATATTTAAAAACGGAGAATTGGCTTCAAGTGTGATTTTAAAATGTCTTGAAAAGGGGTTGATTTTATTCTGGTTATTATTTGAAGTAAGAGCCGTTCGGATAACTCCTCCGCTTACTATATCTACTGAAGAGATTAAAGAAGGTTGCGCGATTCTTTTAGATGTGATTAATGAAGTAGTTATTGAATAACATTCTTTACACTCCTGTTTTTCAATTTGTTAAAATTTAGTTAATAGACTATATATTATGTTACTATTTTAATTTATAGACGTCTATTAAGTATATCAAACAAATTTTAATTATTATGAAAACAACATTTATAAACACACCGACAGAAGCAAGGAAAAACGTTTTATTCTCAAACTTTAGAAATAGTAAACGTGTCTGCTGGACAGCAAAAAGAAATTATAGTTACTAATAGATTATAACAAAAGTCTACTAATTATAGTAGTCTTTTTTATGTACACAATCAATTTGTTAAAGTTTAGTTAATAGGCCATGAAATTATGTTACTATTTTAATTTAAACGCGTCTATTAAGTATATCAAACAAATTATAATTATCATGAAAACATCATTTATAAACACACCTACTGAAGCAAGAAAAAACGTTTTATTCTCTAACTTCAGAAACAGCAAGCGAGTCAGTTGGACAGCAAAAAGAAAATATAGTTGCTAATAAATTATAAAAAAACCTACTAGTTATAGTAGGTTTTTTTTATGAGTTATTCCAAAAGTAATTCATCTAATAATTTTTGAGTTTTTTCACTATCCCAATCAGCAGGACCAACTTTATGAACTACTATTTCTCCTTTTGTATTTATTATATAGGTTGCCGGAATACTTGAAACACTAAATTCCTTAGGTGTATTTGTATATTGATTATATGAAGGTAAAGTATAATTTTCTTTATTTAAAAATTTACTAACAATACTCTGATCTTCATTAGTAACAAATATGAACTTAACTTTATCCTTATATAAGTCATATAAATTTTGAATTGCAGGCATCTCTGACCTACATGGAGGACACCATGTAGCCCAAAAGTTAATAAAAACTACTTTATCTCTTGCATTTACAAAATTATAATCAACTGTATTAATCCCTTTTAAATTCCAATTAAAATCAGTAACCCCTACTCTATTCTCTTGCTCTATTGTCACTGGTGTTGTCGCTAAAATTTTTGCAGTAAACTCTTGAATATAGCCTCTTATTGGTGTGAAAAAAATTACTGCAATAATTCCAAAAAATATTAAATTTGAACGTTGTGATTTACTAAACTTCATGATTGTATTAATTTATATAAAAGTAGTAGTAATTTTAAAAAATACTTACAATTAAAACAAATAAACTTGAAAATTTGCCTAAAAAAACTCTCCAATAATTAAATTGAAGAGTTTATAAAATAAGATATATTTTATTGAAATTTAAGCATTCTCTTTTTTAATCAAATTTAGAGCAGAACCCTCATTATACCATTTAATTTGACCAGCATTATAAGTGTGATTTAATTTTATAGAATCTTTTGATCCGTCAACATGTTCAATATCTAAAGTCAATTGCTTTCCAGAAGTAAACTCATTTATATCAATAAAGTTAAATGTATCATCTTCTTGAATCAAGTCGTAATCACTTTCATTTGCAAATGTTAAACCAAGCATTCCTTGCTTTTTCAAGTTTGTTTCGTGAATTCTTGCAAAAGATTTTACAATAACTGCGGCAACACCTAAGTGTCTTGGTTCCATTGCAGCATGCTCTCTTGAAGAACCTTCGCCATAATTATGATCGCCAATAACTATTGACTTAATTCCAGCAGCTTTATAAGCTCTAGCGGTATCTGGTACTCCCGCAAAATTTCCAGTTACTTGATTTTTAACGAAATTAGTTTTCTTACCAAAAGCATTTACCGCTCCAATTAAACAGTTATTAGAAATATTATCTAAATGTCCACGAAAACGTAACCAAGGGCCAGCCATAGAAATATGATCTGTAGTACATTTTCCAAAAGCTTTAATTAGTAATTTAGCTCCATTGATATTATTACCTATTGGTTCGAAGGGTGTTAATAATTCTATTCTTTCTGATGTTGGGCTAACTACAACACTAACACCACTACCATCTTTAACAGGTTCTAAATAACCATTATCCTTAACTTCAAATCCTTTTGGCGGTAATTCCCATCCAGTTGGCTCATCAAACCTTACTTTTTCTCCATTTTCATTAATCAATGAATCAGTTAATGGATTAAAATCTAAACGTCCAGCGATAGCAATTGCGGCAGTTATTTCTGGCGAAGCAACAAAAGCGTGTGTGTTTGGATTGCCATCAGCTCGTTTAGCAAAGTTTCTATTGAAAGAATGGACAATACTGTTTTTTGGAGCGTTTTTTGGATCACTATATCTTGCCCATTGACCAATACATGGCCCACAAGCATTTGTAAACATTTTAGCACCTAGTTTTTCGAAAACCCCAAGAATCCCATCTCTATCAGCAGTATATCTTACTTTTTCTGATCCAGGATTAATTCCTAATTCAGATTTCATTTTCACCCCTTTATCTAAAGCTTGTTGAGCTATTGATGAAGCACGAGATAAATCCTCATAAGAAGAATTAGTGCAAGAACCAATTAGTCCCCATTCTACATTTATTGGCCAATCATTTGCTTTTGCCTTTTCAGTCATATCATTACCAACTGATGTAGATAAATCTGGAGTAAAGGGTCCGTTTAATAATGGTCCTAATTCAGATAAATTAATTTCAATAACTTGATCAAAATATTGCTCTGGATTTTCATATACTTCAGCATCAGCAGTTAAATATTCTTTTATTTTGTTTGCTTCATCAGCTACTTCAGATCTTTCAGTAGCACGTAAATAACGCTCCATAGATTCATCATAACCAAAAGTAGAAGTTGTTGCTCCAATTTCAGCACCCATGTTGCAAATAGTACCTTTACCTGTACAAGACATTGCAATTGCTCCAGGCCCAAAATATTCTACTATTGCATCTGTTCCTCCTTTTGCTGTTAAAATTTCTGCTACTCTTAAAATCACATCTTTAGGTGCAGTCCAACCTGATAGTTTTCCAGTCAGTTTTACACCAATTAATTTTGGAAATTTCAATTCCCAAGCCATTCCTGCCATAACATCAACAGCATCCGCTCCACCTACTCCAATTGCAACCATACCAAGTCCACCTGCATTTACAGTATGAGAATCAGTTCCAATCATCATTCCACCTGGAAATGCATAATTTTCTAAAACTACCTGATGAATAATTCCCGCTCCTGGCTTCCAAAATCCAATACCATATTTATTTGATACAGACTCTAAGAAGTTAAAAACTTCACTACTCACATCATTTGCGTTTTTTAAATCGGTTACTGCACCGTCTTTTGCTTGAATTAAATGATCACAGTGAACAGTTGTAGGAACTGCTACTTTATTTTTTCCTGCTTGCATAAATTGCAATAAAGCCATTTGCGCTGTTGCATCTTGACAAGCAATTCTATCTGGAGCAAAGTCAACATAATCTTTTCCTCTAGTAAATGGTTTTGTAGGATTTCCATCCCAAAGATGATTGTATAATATTTTTTCAGATAATGTAAGTGGTTTGTCTAGTGTTTTTCGAGCAATGTCTACTCGCTCAACCATTCTAGAATATACACCTTTGATCATTTCAATATCAAATGCCATATGTTATAATTTTTTAATGTTTCGCAAAAATACAAAAAGTAACGATTTTTTTTAGAAAAAATTTGAATGTAATTATATAATAATTATATGTCAAAATTATGAATTTTATAAAAAAGCAGATCTATAAGCCGGATTCTGTATTCAATTAATTGAATTCTTATCATTTATCTAGATTATTGATTGCTCAATAATTCTATCTGCCTACCCTTTGGAATCAAGCGAGTCGCTTTCAAACTCCAATATACATGACATTGCACCGCATAGAGTTTACCTGGTTTCACTACAGCCGAACTGTACTTGCTTTCTGTTGCACTGGTCCGATTCTAATTATAAAAATTAAAACGACGGATGTTATCCGTTATGCTACTCTTTGGTGTCCGGACTTTCCTCTTTAAATAAATAAAGCGATAAGACGATCTGCTTCTGCAAAGATAGGGAAATAAAAAACCCACTTAACAGAATTAAGTGGGAAATTGCTATGAAAAAGTGTTATTAATCATTACAATTAATAACAATGCAAATTTACAGCATTATTTAAATATAACAAGTAAACATATGTTAAGAAAACATGTCTTTTACCTTTTCAAAAAAAGATTTATCATTCTTAGAAGGACTAGGAATGAAATTATCATCATTTAATGATTTTTCAAAAAAGTTTTTTTGATCTTTTGTTAAGTTTTGAGGTGTCCAAACATTTATATGGACTAATAAATCTCCAGTTCCATAACGTTCAATACTTGGTAGACCTTTTCCGCGTAATCTTAATATTTTACCTGATTGAGTTCCTAAATCTATTTTTATTTTAACCTTTCCTGTTACTGTTTGTATTTCTTTTGTTGCTCCAAGTGTTGCTTCAGAAAAATTTACATATAAATCGTAATGTAAATTCATTCCTTCTCTTGATAAAGTGTCATGTGTTACTTCTTCAATCAACACTAATAAATCTCCAGAAATTGAATCATTTCCAGGTGCTTCATTCCCTTTACCGGTTACTTTTAACTGAACACCATCAGTAACTCCTGCAGGAATTTTTATTGAAACCGTTTCCTCTTTTTGAATCAAACCATTTACATCAGATCCTTTTGGACGATTATTAATAGATTGTCCAGCACCTTGACAAGTAGGACAAGTAGATGCTGTCTGCATTCTACCCAATATAGTATTGGTTACTCTCATCACTTGCCCTTGACCGTTACAAGTATCACACGTTTTAAAAGTTACACCAACAGCTTTAATTTTTCTATGAACTTTTACTTTTTTCTCTACACCATTTGCAATATCTTCAAGAGTAACTTTCACTCTAATGCGCATGTTACTTCCTTTAACTCTTGCTGTTTTTCTAGAACCACCTCCTCCACCAAAGCCACCGCCAAAAATATCTCCAAACTGGCTAAAAATATCATCCATATCCATTCCTCCTCCACCAAAGCCGCCAAAACCTCCAGCGCCTGACCCACCATTTTCAAAAGCGGCATGTCCATGTTGATCATAGCGTGCACGCTTATTGTCATCACTTAAGATTTCATAAGCTTCAGCTGCTTTTTTAAAGTTTTCTTCTGCGGTATTATCTCCAGGATTTTTATCAGGATGAAATTTAATTGCTTTTTTTCTGTAAGCTTTTTTTATTTCAGCTGAACTTGCACCCCTTTCAAGATCTAATATTTCGTAAAAATCTTTTTTCATTTTGAAAATCTATTTTTTATTGACCAATAACTACTTTTGGAAAACGTATTGTTTTATCTCCTAGTTTATATCCTTTTTCAATCACATCAACAATTTTACCCTTCATCTTTTTTGATGGTGCAGGGATTTGAGTTATAGCTTCATGAATTTCAGCATCAAAAATGTCACCAGAATTTACTTCAGTTATACCCAAACCTTTTAGCTCTAAAGTTGCCAATAATTTTTGATAAATAAGTAGGACTCCCTTTCTTAATTCTTCCGCTTCCTTATCGTCTTCAATATGCGCCAAAGCTCTCTCAAAATCATCTAAAATTGGCAATAAAACTGTCATTAATTCTTGATTGGCAGTTTTAAACAATTCTATTCGTTCTTTTGAAGTACGCCTTTTATAATTTTCAAATTCTGCAAAAAGTCTTAAAAACTTATCTTTCTCTTTATCTAACTGCTCTTCTAGAGTAGGCTCTTGAGAGGTTTCAACTTTTTTATCTTCAAGCTGAATTTCTTTTTCTTCTATATTTTCTTTCGTATCACTCATAGTTTAATAATGTTTGCAAAAGTACTGCCAATTACTTAAAAATGTCAAGATGTCATAAAAAATCTCAAGCTAAATTCAACTTGAGATTTTTTTATGTTATGTATAGACGTCTATAGTTAATCGATTCTTTCAATTTTAGCTCCTATTGCTCGTAATCTTTTGTCAATATCTTGATACCCTCTATCTATTTGTTCAATATTGTGAATAGTACTAGTTCCTTTAGCAGAAAGTGCTGCAATTAATAATGAAATTCCGGCTCTAATATCTGGAGAAACCATTGTTGTCGCTTTTAAACTAGACTGATGATTCATTCCAATTACTGTAGCTCTATGGGGATCACATAAAATAACTTGCGCTCCCATATCTATGAGTTTATCAACAAAAAACAGTCTGCTTTCAAACATTTTTTGATGAATCAGTACACTTCCTTTAGCTTGTGTTGCTACAACTAAAACGATACTCAATAAATCTGGCGTAAATCCAGGCCAGGGAGCATCAGCAATAGTTAAAATTGAACCGTCAATAAAGTTTTGTATTTCATAAGATTCTTGAGAAGGAATATAGATATCATCTCCATGCCTTTCCAATTTTATTCCCAATTTTTCAAAAACTCTTGGAATTTGACCTAAATCTTTCCAGCTAACATTTTTAATTGTCAATTCTGATTTTGTCATAGCAGCCATACCAATCCAACTTCCAATTTCAATCATGTCAGGAAGAACTCTTAGTTCACATCCGCCTAAACTTTTAACACCTTCTATTGATAATAAATTTGAACTAATGCCACTAATCTTAGCCCCCATTGTGTTCAACATTTTACAAAGTTCTTGTAAATACGGTTCGCAAGCAGCATTATAAATAGTTGTTACTCCTTCTGCTAAAACTGCAGCCATCACAATATTAGCCGTTCCCGTAACAGATGCCTCATCTAAAAGCATATCTGTTCCTTGTAAGCCATTTGGCGCTTCTACACCATAAAATTGTTCTTCCTTTTTATATCTAAACCTTGCGCCAAGACTAATAAAACCTTCAAAATGAGTATCCAATCTTCTTCTTCCAATTTTATCTCCTCCAGGACGTGGAATATATCCTTTACCAAATCTAGTAAGCAAAGGGCCTACAATCATGATTGAACCTCTTAATGAACTTCCATCACGTTTAAATTTATCAGATTCAAGATATTCTAAATCTAAATCATCCGCTTGAAAAATATAAGTGTCATTTGAAGTTTTTTCAATTTTCACACCCAATTCTCCTAAAATGAATATCAATTTATTGACATCTATAATGTCTGGTACATTACTAATTGTAACTTTTTCTGAAGTCAAAAGCACAGCGCAAATTACTTGTAATGCTTCATTCTTTGCACCTTGAGGTGTAATATCTCCTTTTAATTTATGCCCTCCTTCAATTTTAAATGTAGCCATAAATTATCTAGTTTTTTTTACGATAATTTTTATTATTATTATTGCTCTTTTGATTTTTATTTTTTTGATAATTTTGACTCTTAGCAGGCGGTCTCTTTCGAATCAATGTATGACTTTCAGCTAACTTTTCTTCCGTATTTCTCAAGTCTATCTTTCCATCAGATAAATCAAATAAATGTTTGAAAATTGCTGAATCATCAACAGTATCTTTATTCCAATTTAAGTAACATTTCTTCATGTGATTTGCAATCACAAAAGTAAGACCTTCTTTAGCATCTCCTACCTCCCAACTGTTAGCAACATCAATCATAGTCTGAATATTATTACCGTAAAATCTATATTTAGACGCTGTTTTTGGATACGGCAATGAATCTGGCTTTTCTGCTAATTCTTCTCTTGAAGGCTGAGGATACGGTGATTCTGCATCTAATTTAAAATCAGACATTATGAATAACTGATCCCAAAGTTTGTGTTTAAAATCTGGCACATCACGCAAATGTGGCTGTAAATTACCCATCACATTTACAATTGCTTTTGACATTTTATTACGCTCTTCTAGATCCTCAAGACTCACGCAATGATTTACTAATTGCTGTATATGTCTTCCGTATTCTGGAATAATTAAATTGGTTCTTTCAGAATTGTATTGTAAGTCAAATGTCATATAATCACTATTGAAGTTAATAATTTCTATCTATAAGAAATTGGTTGTGCAAATTACATCAATTACTCATATTTAACAGTATATTTATTTAAAAATAAATATCGAATATTTTAGCCAAGAATTTTAAGTTTAGCAAATTGTAATAGTAGTTTTTTGGTACCATGATTTGCAAAAGTTATTTCTGCCTTTTTATTAGCGCCAATACCTTCTAAACTAATCACTTCTCCTTTTCCAAAACGTTGATGTTCTACAAAATTACCAACAGTAATAGTACTATCAAATAAGTTTGTATTAGAAACAGTAGAAGAGTTATTAAGTTTTTTAAATTTACTTGAAGGTTTAAACTTTGGTTGAATTGTTTTTGGGATTTGTTTTGGCTTAGGCATTGTAGTTCTTGAAAGTGGTTTTTTAAACCGAACCGTATTTGGAGGTATATCCCCAAAGATATCACCAGATATAAATTTATTTTGCTGGGCTTTATATCTTGGTCTTAAATGCTCTAAATACTGCTCATCAATTTCTTCTAAAAATCTACTTGGTTCGCAATCAATCAATTTTCCCCAACGATAACGAGATTCGGCATAACTTATATAGGCTTCTTTTTCAGCTCTTGTTAAGGCTACATAAAACAGTCTTCGCTCCTCTTCCAATTCACTTCTAGTATTCATACTCATTGCAGAAGGAAACAATGTTTCTTCTAAGCCAACAATATAAACAATTGGATATTCTAGTCCTTTTGACAAGTGAATAGTCATCAGAGAAACTCTAGGCTTATCATCCTTTTTATCATTATCAAAATCGGTTGCTAATGCAACATCTTCTAAGAAAAATGCTAATGATGCATCCTCTTCTTTAACTTTTTGGGCATCAATAAAATCTTTAATTCCGTTCATTAATTCTTGAACATTCTCTACTCTACTCACTGCTTCTGGAGTGCCGTCTGCTTCTAAATCTTTTATGATACGTGTTTGTCTTACTAACAATTCGGTCACTTCAAATGCATCTTTAGTCTGAGCTTCTATTTGAAATCTCTGAATCATTGTTGCAAAGTTGGCAAGTTTTAATCGAGTTCCTGAATTAATTTTTAAGTCAATAGAATCTAAATTTTGAAGGATTTCAAAAATAGATTTTTTATAATGATTTGCAGCGACTGCTAATTTATCTATTGTAGTTGAGCCAATTCCACGAGCAGGATAATTAATCACCCTTTTAAATGCTTCTTCATCATTTGGATTAATCAACAAACGTAAATAACCTAAGGTATCTTTAATTTCTTTTCGCTGGTAAAATGAAACTCCACCATACATTCTATAAGCAATATCTTTTTTTCTTAGAGCATCTTCAATGGCCCTTGATTGAGCATTCGTACGATATAAAATAGCGAAATTATCATTATGTAACTGCTTATTCATTTTGTTTTCAAAAATGGAGTCAGCAACAAAACGACCTTCTTCTGCATCGGAGAAAGTGCGCATTATTTTTATTTTTGAACCTTCACTATTTGCGGTCCAAATTTCTTTATCAAGACGTGTCTTGTTTTTTTCAATGATGCTATTAGCAGCCTTGACAATATTACTTGAAGATCTATAATTTTGTTCTAATTTAAAAATACTTACATCATCATAATCTTTTTGAAAGTTTAGAATATTCTGAATATTAGCACCTCTAAAAGCATAAATACTTTGTGAGTCATCACCTACAACACATATATTTTGAAAACGGTCAGCTAAAGCTTTAACGATAGAATATTGTGAGTGATTTGTATCTTGGTATTCATCAACCATAATATACCTAAATCTATCTTGATATTTAGCAAGTACTTCTGGAAAACGATTTAACAATTCATTGGTTCTTAAAATTAAATCATCAAAATCCATTGCTCCAGATTTAAAACAACGCTCTACATATTGTGTGTAAATCTTTCCCATTTGTGGTCTACTAGCCATCTTATCGGCTTCCATTAAATCAGAATTTCCAAAATATGCATTTACAGTTATTAAGCTATTCTTGAATTGAGAGATCCGACTTAAAACCTGTTTCGGCTTATATCGTTCCTTATCCAATTGCATTTCTTTAATAATCGTTGATAAAAGACGTACAGAGTCTTGTGTATCATAAATTGTGAAATTAGAAGGAAAGCCCAATTTATCAGATTCAGAGCGAAGTATACGAGCAAAAACAGAGTGGAAAGTTCCCATCCATAAGTTTTTAGCTTCACTAGAACCAACAACTTTTGAAATACGATCTTTCATTTCACGTGCTGCTTTATTTGTAAAGGTTAAGGATAGAATATTAAATGAATCTATACCTTGATTCATTAAATGAGCAATTCTATAGGTTAGTACACGTGTTTTTCCAGATCCTGCACCAGCAATGATAATCATTGGTCCATTCATGTGGAGTACAGCTTCCTTTTGTGCTTCGTTAAGTTCGTTTAAGTATTCTGACAATTCGATTTTCTTAGAATTCAAAAATACGACGTTGCTTAGAGTGAAACAACAAAAGTTATTGACAAATTTATTTACTTATTAAATTCAAATAATCATATATTTGTTTTTATACTTTAAGTTAATAAAATGATCGAAAAAATTATAGAAATACTAAGTTATACAATTCCATCAATCGTAACTGGTTTAGTTGCATATTACTTCTTTTCACATCAATTTAAAAAAGAACAGAGTAGAGAGAACTTTAAACTACTAAGAGAAGACAAAAAACAAATGCTTTCAATGCGCATAGATGCATACGAAAGAATGACCTTGTTCATGGAGCGAATTAATCCTTCAAAATTATTGATAAGAGTCACTCCTACTTCAGAAGATAAAGAACTCTATGTGCAGAAATTAATTCAAAGTGTTGAGCAAGAATTTGAGCATAATTTATCACAGCAAATTTATATTAGCGAAGAATGCTGGAGTGTGTTGGTAACTTCAAAAAATGCAACAACGCATATTGTTAAGAAAACTGCAGAAGACAATAGAGTTACAAATGCTCAAGAATTAAGAGAGGCTATTTTGAAGCGAATGATTGAAGGAAATCCTCCTTCAACAACTGGATTGACATTTATAAAAGAAGAAGTCAAAGAAATGTTTTAAACATAAAAAAAGCCTCAAATTCTAAATTTGAGGCTTTTTTATTGAAGCGTTTTAATTTAGAAATTTAATTTCAATCCTAACTTTATGTTTCTACCCCTTGTTGAAAACCCTAATACATCCTCATAATCTTCATTAAAAGCATTATCTAATAAAGCAAAGAAAGTTACATTATTACACGTATAGTTTGCATTGAAATCAATCAAATTATAAGCATCTAAAACAACATCTTCACCTGCAGTTCCAAATGATCCATATTGGTCAAAGTAAGTTCTTTCTGATACGTTTTTATACCCTATTGAAAAAGTAGTGTTCTTTAATAAAGTTGTAGATACTCTTGCAGTAAACTTATTTTTAGGGATGTAATTTAAATCATCGCTTTTATTTGTTAAAGTATGAGCAAAATCTACTCTTACTTTGTCTACCGGAATAATGTTTACCGTTGTTTCAACACCTTTAGCATTTGTCGTATTAGCAGCATTATCATATTGACTAGCAAATGTTGTAGGATCTGTTACGAAAATAATTTTGCTATCCTCCTCCCTATAAAAGAAAACACTTGTTGCTTTTAGCCATTTTTTATATGAAGCATCTAATCCAAATTCAATTGTTGTGTTTTCTTCTGGGTTCAACTCAAGGTTTCCATAATCTGAAAATAATTGATAGGTACTTGGTGCAATAAATGCTGTAGAATATGATCCTAAAACTTTTAATTTAGTGTTATCATTAGAAACAACATTATAAGAAGGATTTACATGATATACAAGATGACTTCCATATTCACTATGATTATTTAAACGTGCTCCAACATTCATATTAAAACCGCTTTTTCCTTTATAAATAGCACTTAAATAAGGGTCTAGTGTTGAATAGTTTGCAATATCCTCATTAATATCTCCAAACGGAGTATTTGTTTGATTAGCAAAATCTTGATAATTAACACCAATTATAGCGTGAATTTCTTCAGATATATTATATTTATTTATCAATTCGGCAGATACACTTTTACCTTTATATAGATAACTGTCAGTTGTATTTGACCAACTGTTATAACTATCAAAGCCTCTTTCTAAGTCACTTTTAGAAAGGATAGCAACTAATTCACCTTTGTTATATTTAAAGTTTGATTTTAACCCGAATTTTAACTCTTCTTCATACCCATTATTGATATCAGAGTCAGAATAAGCTCCTCCATCATAATCATATTCGTATTTATTAAAGTTTCCAAATAACTCAATATCTATTTTATCATTGATTTCATACCCTAATTTCAATAAACCGTTATTAGCAAAAAAAGCATCATTTTCAAAAGGAGTTACTGCACCTTTATCATTTGCTGCAGACATTCCGTCTGATTTTGAAATACTATAATTTGCTAAATAGTTAAACTTATTTAAAGTTCCTCTAACACCTACATTTTGATTGAGTTCATCAAAATTATTTTTACGATCTCTTTGTGTATTGTTTGTCCCTAAACTTGCAGTATAATTAAAAGAAATAGGTGATTTAGACGCTTTTTTAAGTTTGATGTTAATCACTCCTGTTGCAGCACCAGAACCATACAGAGTACTTGAAGATCCTTTTAAAATCTCAATAGACTCTATTTGATCTACATTTAATAAGTTCAAATTATAAGTAGAAGCAATTCCTGTTGGGTCACTTACTAAGACACCGTCAATCATAATTGCAACTTGACGATTTCTACCCCCTCTAAAGTACAAGCCTATATTTGTACCATCAGCATTATTATTACCACTAATCTCAACTCCAGCAACATAATCTAATAAATCAACAACTGTTTTACCAGCGTTTTCTTGAATATCCTTTTGAGTAATTTTGTAAATTACTTTTCCAGAATTTTCTTTTTTCAATTCAAATCTAGAATCAGAAAGAACTACTTCTTCTAACTGTTCGACTTTTTCTTCTTGTTTTTCTTGTGCAAACACAACATTTGCAGTCAATACTAGTGCTAAGGCACTACATTTAATAATTGATTTGTTCATCTTAATGATTTAATAATTTGATACTAATTAAATCAGGTGAAAATTTGGGAATAGAAACTCTCTATACCAAACCTTTCTTCCCGAAAGTTTGTTACTCAATGATAATGGCAGGTCTCCTGACTCACGTATTACTGTTTACCTTCCCATTCTATTTGAACAGTGGTATAAAGATTTAACAGTAATCATCACTAATAAAAGTGACTAAGTTTACAGTTGCGGGAACAGTCTTGGATTTAAACCAAATTCCCTATTAATTTCGTGCCTAAAAAATATAGGCTTGAAAACCATAATCGCGGCAAAAGTATAAATATTATAACTCCCCAACTAAATAATGAGAAGTTTTTTAATACCTTCGAAACTTATATTTATTGACCATGAAAAACTATTTGCATCTACTCCTTTTTTCTTTCATTTTTCTATTTACTTCTTGTAAAAAAGAGGTTCAAAAAGAAATTAAAAAATCAGCTATTAATACTTCAATTAAATTAGCACAAGGGTTTGAAATAGAGGGGTTTAAAGATTATAAAAAATTAATAATAAAAGCGCCTTATAAAGATTCTAAAATACAATATGAATACACGCTTGTATCCAGTACTACTGATCTTTCTAAATTCACTGAAACCGATAAAATAATACAAATTCCGATTGAAAAAATTGTAGTAACAAGCACAACACACATTCCAATGTTGGAATTATTGGGTGTAGAAGAAGCATTAATTGGCTTTCCAAGCACAAAATATGTTTCATCTAAGAAAACTAGAAAGTTGATAGATGATGGAAATATTCGAGAATTAGGAATGGATTCTAATCTAAATACCGAAGTATTGATTGACATTGAACCGGACTTGGTTGTAGGATTTTCTGTTAGTGGAACCAACAAATCCCTTTCTACTGTTGAAAAAAGTGGGATTCCTGTTATATATAATGGTGATTGGCTTGAAGAAACTCCCTTAGGAAGAGTAGAATGGATTCGTTTCTTTGGTGTTTTGTTTGATAAAGAACAAAAGGCAGACTCAATATTCAATAGCATACAAAATCAATATAACGAAGCGAAAAAACTTGCTTTAAAGACAACAAATAAACCCACCGTTTTATCGGGTGCATTATTTAAAGATGTTTGGAATTTACCTGCAGGAGAAAGTTTTGTTGCTCAGTTTTTAAATGACGCGAACACTGATTACTTATGGCTAGAAACTAAAGGAAAAGGTAGTTTACAATTAAGTTTTGAAAGCATTCTTGACAAGGCACAAAATGCTGATTTATGGCTTGCTCCAGGATACTTCAGTACAAAAGAACAAATGAATCAATCAAGTAAACATTATAAGCAGTTTAGTGCATTTAACAACAATGCTTTATACACGTTTGCAAATAACAAAGGAGAAACAGGTGGAGTCTTGTATTATGAATTAGCTCCTACTCGACCAGATTTAGTATTAAAAGACATCATAAAAATTGCGCATCCAAATTTATTAGTAAACTATGAATTGACATTTTTTGAAAAAATGAATTAATATGGAGAAATTAGATTTTAATAAAGATTACATCTTAGAAAACGATGTTGTTCAATTACGGCCATTAACTCCAGATGATTTTGAGAATTTATCCCAATTTTCTATCAATGAACCAAACTTATGGACCTATTCTCTATTACCTGCTAATGGCCTAGAAAATTTAAAAACCTATATGGATGCTGCATTTAAGAACAAAGAAGAAAAAAAATCATATCCATTTATTGTTTTTGATAAGCGAACAAATTCGTGTGCTGGAAGCACACGTTTTTATGATTATCAAGAAGTTCATAACACGATACAATTAGGCTATACATGGTATGGAAAAGATTTTCAAGGAACAAGATTAAACAAAAATTGTAAGTTATTATTATTACAATTTGCCTTTGAAACTCTAGGTTTAGATCGAGTTGAATTTCGAGCAGACAATACTAATAAAAGGAGTATTGCTGCTATGAAAAGTATAGGGTGTACATTAGAAGGTGTTTTACGAAGTAATTGTAAAAGTGTTACTGGGAGAAGAAATAGTATTGTCTTAGGAATTCTTAAGGAGGAATGGTTTGAAAAGGTGAAGGAAAACCTACTAAATAAGATTAAAAGATAGAAAATATAAATGAGGGCCAAACAACAAGAAAAGAAAGCACAATTAGAATTTATTGCATTAATGGCATCTTTAATGTCTTTGGTTGCTTTATCAATAGACACTTTATTACCAGCTTTAAAACAAATTGGAATTTCAATTGGTATTCAGGAGTCAACTGATAATCAGTTATTGATCACAATGATTTTTTTAGGCCTTGGTTTTGGTCAATTAATATTTGGTCCACTATCCGATAGTTTTGGTCGTAAGCCAATGGTTTATTTTGGGTTTATAGTCTTTGTTATAGCAAGTTTTATTTGTGTTTCGGCAACTAGTATAGAAATGATGGTTTTTGGAAGAATACTACAAGGTGTTGGTTTGTCTGCACCAAGAACTATTAGTATCGCTATGGTTCGTGATACTTTTAGTGGAGATTATATGGCGAGAATCATGTCCTTTATTGTTGTTATTTTTATATTAGTTCCTGTGGTTGCTCCTGCTCTAGGTAAAATAATGCTTGACAATTATGGATGGAAATCAATTTTTAATAGCCAATTAATTTTTGGAGGGTTTGTGATGCTTTGGCTTTGGAGAAGACAACCAGAAACATTGAAACCAGAAAACAAGAAGAAATTTACATTGAAAATGTTTGTAACTGGAACAAAAGAGTTTGTGAAACATAGACAAGCTATCGTGTTTACACTATACTCAGGATTTATTACCGGTTCCTTCATGGTGTATTTAAGTGCTTCAGAGTATATTTTTAGAGAACAATATCACTTGTCTGAAGAATTCCCTTATATCTTTGCAGGCCTAGCAATTTCTGTAGGTTTTGCTACTTTTCTAAACGGAACATTAGTAATGAAATATGGAATGTTGAAACTTGTAAAAGCCGCAACTCTTATGTTCACTTTAATACCAATAATTTACATCTCCCTTTTTTACGGAAGTCCAAATCCAAGTGTTACAGTATTATTGATATTCTTTGGATTACAGTTCTTCTCGTTAGGTTTTATCTTTGGAAATACGCGCGCATTAGCAATGCAACCAATTGGTCATATTGCAGGAATAGGCTCTGCAATAAATGGTTTTTTCTCAACTATTATGGCTGTACCAATTGCTAGTTATATTGGCAGTTTTGTAAAAACAACTGCTTTACCTCTATTTGCAGGATTCTTGGTTTGTGGTGTTTGTGCTATTGTGCTGTTGATGATGTTGAAAGGGAGAAAACAAATATAATTACCACCAATGAATATTATTCTTAATAGAATAAACAGAATAAATATTTAATAAAATTATAAAAATCATATATACAATAGATATAGTATAATATAAATTCACTTTCTGTTTATTAACCTCATTATACTTATTAATAATTTTTTTATACCTTTCTTTTTTATGAAAATAGAAATAATTAAATATTAATATTATAGTAATTATAATAAAACCAAGAATTTCACTTCTTTCCAATACAACATCTCTTCTATCTAGTATT
>TARA_B110000090_G_scaffold199140_1_pt1 | contig 28376 bp, 24 predicted proteins | sample TARA_B110000090 | Tara Oceans TARA_B110000090 (sample SAMEA4397239) | marine metagenome | biome: Polar Biome; feature: [SRF] surface water layer (ENVO:00010504); material: water (ENVO:00002006), including particulate matter (ENVO:01000060) such as... | depth 5 m
GTAATACTGTAAAAAAATATACTGCTCATAATTATTCAGGAATAGGTGGAAATAGTTATGATGTGTCTTCAATGGAGAAACTGCATATAGATGTCTATTATACTGGTGCTCCAGCAGAATTTCAGTTAAAATTAGAAAGCCCAGGCGGTGTTGGTGGCGGCCAAGTTAAAATTGTTGAAATTGGTCCTGCATCTGGTGAATGGTTATCTTTTGATATTGATCTTAGTTTTTTCACTGCTGCAGATTTAACAAACTTATTATGGATTGTTCCTGTAACGCCAGGGACAGCAGATATTATGTATTTTGATAATATTTATTTTTGGAAAGCTCCATTTGACACAGCAACAGATGCTAATTTAAGTGACTTAACTGTGGATGGTTCAACAGTAGTTGGTTTTGCACCAGGTGTAACAACTTATGATATTGAATTGCCTCTTGGTACAACAGTTGTGCCAACGGTTGTAGGAACTTCTGCGCAGGCATCTCCTGCAACTGCTGTTACTTCAAACGCAGCTTCATTACCAGGTGCAAGTTCAGTACTTGCAACTGCTCAAGACGGAACTACTACTAAAACCTACACAGTAAATTTTACAGTAGCATTACCAGTACCTACAACAGCACCTACTACAGCGCCAGCTAGAAATGTTGGAGATGTTATATCAATATTTAGTAATGGTGCATATGCAGATATAACTTTAGCGGAATTGCCTACATCGTGGTCTGAATCAACTTTTAATCCTGCTTTTGATGCAGGAGGAGTAGATGTTTGGGAAATGACAGGGGAATTTATCGGAATGCAAACAACAGGGGTAATAGACCTAACTGCTATGGAAACCTTGCATATTGATTATTGGACTGCAGAGTCTAATGGAATTGATGTTAAGTTGGTTGGTGCAGGACCTGCACAATCTAGTTCTCAGTCTTTAGGATCAACAGTGACGGGTTCTTGGCAAAGTATAGAAATAAATATGTCTTTATATCAATTTGATTTATCGGCAGTATTTCAATTGCTTATTGATCCTGCTGGACCAAACACAATGTATGTTGCTAATTTTTATTTCTCTAAAGGACTTCCTTTAAGTATAGAAGAAAATGAATTGATTCAATTTAGTGCTTATCCAAATCCTACTGAAAATGTATGGAATATTAAATCTCTGAATGAGGCTATTAACTCTATTCAAGTATATGATATTTTAGGAAAAGTAGTTTTAACAATGAATCCAAATACTAATGAAGCTCAAATTGATGCCTCTGGTTTAAATACAGGATTATATTTTGCAAAAGTAAATTCTGCAGTTGGAAGTAAAACAATTAAGTTGATTAAGAAATAGTTTAGATTTGAATTAAGGTTAAAAGAGGTGAGTTTTTAAAACTCATCTCTTTTTTATTTGCGATATGATTACTTTAAAAAAACGTACCAAAGAATTAAGGGTTTCTTTATCTACAATCTCTAAATCTTTAAATGGCAGTTATGAGATTAGCGAAGAAATAAAAAGTTAAACTTTTTAGCAGAAAAATATAATTATAGATCAAATAAAGTTACTCAAAGTTTAAAGTCTAGGAAGACCAGGAATATTAGGGCAATTATTTCTTATATTTTAAATCTCTTTTTTGCAAAGGTTCTAAATTCTTATCATTATTTCGAAAAGATTGAACCCCACAAATAAATTAAATTAGCAACAGATATAACCTCATATATTTTTTTAAGAAAGTCTCATTATAACATAAAGAGAACGCTATTGCGCCCTCCTTAATGTCTTTTTCACGTTATTTCCCACCAAGCATTAATAATTCGCTACAAACGATTTCTGTTACATACCTTTTGTTACCATCTTTATCATCATAAGATCTAGATGTTAATTTTCCTTCAATTGCTATTTCTTTTCCTTTTTCAAGATATTTTTCTACAATTTCTGCAGTTGTATTCCACGCAACAACATTATGCCATTGTGTATTTTGCACCTTTTCTCCATCTGTATTTTTAAAAGATTCATTTGTAGCAATAGAAAATTTTGCTAGTTTTTTACCACTATCTAAAGTGATGATTTCTGGATTGTTTCCTAAGTTTCCAATCAACTGTACTTTGTTTCTTAACGTACTCATAAGATAAGTTTTTAAATGATTATAATATTGTCAATTCGTTTCGACACTGCAAAGATGAGGTGGTTGTTTCTTTTTAACTGGTTGTTAAACGGTTACTTTCGGTTGTAAATGTTTATAAATGACTACATTCAAATAAAATTTACGTACATTTGTATATAAGTTGCTGAAAATCAAATATTCTAGAGGTGTAAAAACTATTCGGAAGTGTTTTAAAAGAATCAAAAATATTAGATGAAATACCGATATAATTAGAAGATAGAAATTATTCCAATGATACTAAGCGAAATTGGTTTTAATTATACATATAGAAATTGTTAAATATGGATGTACAAAAATGTTTGGAATGTAGTGAGCCTTTTAAAGGAAGAATTGATAAGAAATTTTGTTCAGATTATTGTAGAAACACATATAATAACAAAGTAGATAAAGAAAGTAAGAATATGATTCGGAATGTGAATTATAGACTTCGTAAAAACTATAAAACACTTGTAAATCTTAATAAAACTGGAAAAACTAAAGTAACTCGAGTAAAGTTGTTAAGTAACAATTTTGACTTTAATACATTTACTTCTATTTATACAACCAAAACAGGCAACACCTATTTTTATGTATACGATCAAGGATATCTTGCGTTAGAAAATGATTATTATTTATTGATTAAAAGAGAATAACTACCACGTATTTCCTTTTTGTTCCAGCGCGGCTTTTAAAATATCTTTTTGGCTAATTTGACCAATTAACTTTCCGTCTTGAATAATTGGAAAACGACGTCTCTTTGATTTTAAAAACAGATTCGCCGCATCAAAGATATTCATATTCCCGTCTATTACATCAACATTTTTTACCATATGGTTTTCAACTGTTGTTTCTGCCATTGGCATATTAAAGTAGCGACTTTCAGAAATCTGCTTAATACAATCGCCTTCAGAAATAATACCAATTAACTCTCCATTATTATTAACAACTGGTCCACCAGAAATTCTATTTTTTATCAAAGAATCCATCACCTCCATTACAGATTGGTCTGGTTTAAAAGTGATTAATTTTGTGGTCATATAATCTGAAACTAAAATTGGATTTCCAGATTGTTTTTCTGCTTTCTTTTGAGGTGCTCTAAAATTTTTTATAGGCATAGTATTAAGTTTAAGTTAAATATACTAAATTTTAGAATAAGTTTAACCTAATATGTTGATTATCTCTAAACAAACTAACCAAATAATAAGAAAAATTAAAAACTATAATTGTGTCAATCGCAGTGTGTTTACCATGCCCTTTTCCTTTACAGGCATAGATGTAAGATTAATCGCATAATCATTCTTTTCTAAAAACCCTTTATCAATTGCTAATTGATTTATTTCTTTAATTGTAGTGTCTGTATTTACTAAATTACTATAATAAAATGCTTCAACTCCCCAAAGTAAATTCAACATCGTTAAAATTCTTTTATTCGAAGTAAATGCCAATATGTATGCTTTTGGTCTCCAAGCAGAAACCTGAAATGCAGTATAACCACTATTCGTAAGTGTTGAAATTACTTTAGCATCAATGTCATTAGCCATATTTGCAGCGTGATAACAAATTGATTTTGAAATGTACCTTACAGTTTTTACATGGGGTGGTTTTATCGGCACAGTAATTAATGGAGAGTCTTCAACGCTTGCAATAATTTTTGTCATATGTTCAATCACATTCAATGGATCCATACCAACAGATGTTTCTCCAGAAAGCATTACAGCATCTGCACCATCCATAATTGAATTTGCAACGTCATTAACTTCTGCTCTTGTAGGAACAAGACTTGTAATCATAGACTCCATCATTTGAGTTGCAATAATTACAGGAATCCTTGCTTGTTTAGCACGCAACACAATCTTTTTTTGAATCAAAGGAACTTCATTCATTGGAATTTCCACACCCAAATCTCCACGAGCAACCATAAATCCATCAGAATATGGTATAAGATCATCAATATTTTTTACTGCTTCTGGTTTTTCAATTTTAGCAATTACAGGGATTTTATGATTTGAATGTTTTTTAATTAAATCGTGTAACATTTTCAAGTCTTCACCAGTTCTTACAAAAGACAATGCCATCCAATCTACTTCTTGCCCAATTGCAAAAATCGCATCATTTATATCTTTTTCAGTAAGTGCAGGTTGTGAAATATTAGTATTAGGCAGGTTTACGCCCTTTTTTGATTTTAATTCACCACCTCTTATGACTTTAGCAGTCACATTTTTTTTATTATCAGATTTTATAACTTCAAATAATAATTTCCCATCATCAACCAGAATTTGCTCACCTGCTTTAACATCCTGAGGGAAACTTTGATATGTCATATAAGCCATTTTATTATTCCCAACACACTCTTCTGTAGTAAAGGTGAATATATCTCCTTTTTTCAAAAGAGCCTCTTCCATTACACCTACTCTTAATTTTGGGCCTTGTAAATCGGCTAATATTGCAGTATAAATACCTGTTTCTGCGTTTATTTCTCTAATTGTTTTTATGCTTTTAGCAACATCATCATAAGATGCATGAGAAAAGTTAATTCTAAAAACATTGACTCCAGCGAGAACCATATTTTTGATAACCTCTTTTTTACTACAAGCAGGACCTAAAGTGGCAACGATTTTTGTTTTTTTAAGTAATTGCATAAATTAAAATATTAAAAAGTCTTTCGAGTTTAATTTGTTTGGGTTAATTGTATAAGAAGCAACGATTTGGTTTATTTTATTGAGTTTTTTAATAGTTTTAAACAGCTCAACACTAGACACATCTCCTTCAATTTTTATAAAATAATCTACATTTTTCTTTTCGGATATTAGATAAGATGTAGAACTGAAAAATTCGTTTTTTGAAAACAAATTTATGCCAGTATTTGCACTTGTATTTCCGATACACTTATTAGAAATCAAATAATTTGCTAATTGATTTTTTTCATCAATAAATTCAAAAATCGGGAATGAAGCATTTATATTTTTAAAATCTAAGTCAACATCTGATTTGGTAAACTTGGTGTTTAAATGAAAATTAAGTAAATAAGCCAACTTATAATCCTCTTCAGAACTGTGAATGCCAATTAATGAATAATCATCAACTAAATCTAACGAATGTATTTGCATATCCAAAGAGTTAATAGAAGTAGCTAAGATAAGTATATTTTAACATTTTAACTTGGTTAACATTAAAAAAAAACTATAACGTAATAGTGAGTTTAAGAAATTTCATGTTGAAATGCAAAGTACGCTCTTTTTGAAGCAATTTCTTCAGCTTTCTTTTTAGAAGTGGCTCTTCCTTTAGAAATAATTTTATTATTCAGGAGTAGTTTTACGCTAAAATGCCTTACAGAATCATTTCCGGTATCATCATAAACATCAAATTCAAATTCCTTTTTTTCTTTTTGACACCATTCAATAAATAAACTTTTATAACTTGTTATTTTCCCTTCAAGTATAGGGATATCTACATATGGCTTAATAACACATTTGTAAACAAACTTTTCGCAGTACTTATAGCTCTTATCAAGATAAATGGCTCCAATCAAAGCTTCAAAAATATTGCCATTAATATTTTCTCCAAATTTAGATTTTGAAACATTACTTTTTACAAATCTAATTAAATCTAGATCTCTACCGAGTTCATTCAAGTGCTCTCTGCTAACAATTTTAGAGCGCATTTGAGTCAAGTAACCTTCGTTTCCAGAAGGAACCTCCTTAAATAAATAAGAGGCGATTACAGAGCCCAATATAGCGTCTCCAAGAAATTCTAAACGCTCATAGTTTTGAGGGTTGCCTTCTTCTGTGGTTTCTTTAATAGATCTATGTACAAATGCCTTTTTATAAACAGACATTTTTTTAGGAGAAAACCCTAATATTGTTTTTAATTCACGATAAAATTTATCATCTTCTTTAGTACGAGACGATACTATTTTACGAATAAAACTCATTAAAAAAATTAAGTTAATTTTTTGAAAAGCACACAAGCATTATGACCTCCAAATCCAAAGGTGTTACTCATAGCAACATTTACTTCTCTTTTTTGAGGTTTGTTTAGTGTAAGATTTAATTTACCATCAATACTTTCATCCTTAGTTGAATGATTGATTGTTGGAGGAATAATTCCTGTTTTTATTGACATTATTGAAGAAATTGCTTCAATAACTCCAGCAGCACCTAATAAGTGACCCGTCATAGATTTTGTAGAATTGATGTTCATCTTATATGCATGATCACCAAAAACTCTTAAAATTGCTTTTGTTTCAGCAATATCACCTAAAGGTGTTGAAGTCCCGTGAACATTGATAGCGTCAACGTCTTCAATTTTTAAATTTGCATCATCTAAACAATTAAGCATCACATTCATTGCGCCTAATCCTTCAGGATGTGGAGCTGTGATATGATGAGCATCAGCAGATAATCCACCGCCGCCTACTTCTGCATATATTTTTGCTCCTCGAGCAATAGCATGTTCGTATTCTTCTAATATCATTGCACCAGCACCTTCACCTAACACAAAACCATCACGATTTTGATCAAAAGGCCTAGAAGCAGTTGTTGGATCATCGTTTCTAGTAGATAATGCGTGCATTGCATTAAAACCTCCAATTCCTGCAATCGTAACTGCTGCTTCAGAACCACCAGTAACAAACATATCTGCTTTTCCTAATCTTATATAGTTAAAAGCATCTATTATTGCGTTGGCAGATGATGCACAGGCAGAAACAGTTGTGAAGTTTGGACCTCTAAATCCGTATTTAATAGAAATAAATCCAGGAGCGATATCAGCAATCATTTTTGGGATAAAAAACGGATTGAATCTTGGAGTTCCATCACCTGAAGCAAAATTTAATACTTCGTTTTGAAACGTTTCAAGTCCACCAATTCCTGCTCCCCAAATTACACCAACTCTATCGTGATTTACTTTTTCTAAATCGATTTTAGAGTCTAAAATGGCTTCATCAGCAGCAACCATTGCGTACTGAGTGAATTTATCCATTTTCCTTGCTTCTTTTCGGTGTATAAAATCAGTAACTTCAAAGTTCTTTACTTCACAAGCAAAACGGGTTTTAAATTTAGACGCATCAAAATGTGTAATTGGCGCAGCTCCGCTGGCCCCATTTATCAATCCATTCCAATATTCTTCTATATTATTACCTATTGGTGTAAGAGCACCAAGTCCAGTAACCACAACGCGTTTTAACTCCATAATAAAAGCATGATATAATTAGAAATAACTACGAGTTCAAATTAAACTCGTAGTTATTGTTTATAAGATTACTTATTTTCTTCTATATAACTTACAGCTTGACCAACAGTTCCAATGTTTTCTGCTTGATCATCTGGAATTTGAATATCGAATTCTTTTTCGAACTCCATAATTAATTCAACTGTATCTAATGAATCTGCTCCCAAATCGTTTGTGAAGCTTGCTTCAGTTGTTACTTCATTTTCATCGACGCCTAATTTATCAACGATAATCGCTTTTACTCTTGATGCAATGTCTGACATAATTTTTTAATTTTTTTAATTTTAATTCTCGGCAAAAATAAAAAACTTATTTTGGATAATTCACTTTACCTTGAAAAATGTGAAGTCTAATATAAAAAAAATAGTTTATTTTTTATGTTATTCTTCGTAATTGTTAATAATTATTCTTTTTTTTGTTGCACTACAAATTTATAACTTTTGATGAAACGTATTGTAATTTTTGCTTCTGGTTCAGGAACTAATGCCGAGAATATTTCGCGGTTTTTTAAACAAAGCGAAGTAGCGTCTGTTGTACATATTGTGACTAACAATAAGAATGCTAAAGTTATTGACAGAGCTAAAATTCTAAAAATCAAATCATTAATATTCAGTAAAAAAGAATTATTAGAAGAAGGAGAGTTGTTGAAGTTCTTAAAAAAAGAGGCTGACATCATTGTCTTAGCAGGTTTTTTATGGAAGATTCCGCAGCATATTGTAAGTGCTTTTCCTAATAAAATTATAAATATTCATCCTGCATTATTACCTAAATTTGGAGGTAAAGGGATGTATGGAATGAATATACATAAATCAGTTATTGAGAGTAAAGAAAAAGAAACAGGCATCACTATTCATTATGTAAATGAGAAATATGATGATGGAGCAATCATTTTTCAGGTAAAAACATCTGTTTTACCTTCAGAAACAGCAGAAGATGTTGCAAAAAAAATACATCAGCTTGAATACGAACATTTTCCAAGAGTGATTGAAGCGATAATTAAATCATCTATAGATGGCTAAAAAGAAATTTTATGTTGTTTGGAATGGTCATGAAACTGGAGTTTTTAGTTCGTGGAACGTATGTAAAAAGCATATTACAAATTTTAAAGGTGCTCAATACAAGTCTTTTACTTCAAAAATAGATGCAGAAAAGGCATTAAAAGGCAATTATGCCGATTATGTCGGAAAGGACACGAAGAAAATAAAACTATCAGCTAAGGAGTTGGAGAAAATTGGGAAGCCAAATTTAACAACTATTTCTGTGGATGCTGCGTGTAGTGGAAATCCTGGAAGAATGGAATATAGAGGAGTAGATACCAAAACTAAAAAGCAATTATTCCTTCAAGGTCCCTTTAAAAAAGGGACAAATAATATTGGAGAATTCTTGGCTTTAGTTCATGGACTGGGATATCTAAAACTTAAAAAATCGGAGTTACCAATTTATTCCGATTCAAGAATTGCTATAAGTTGGGTTAAAAAGGGACAGTGTAGAACAAATTTACAGTTTTCTAAAGATAACCAACAATTATTAGATTTTATTAAGCGCGCTGAGGTGTGGCTCAAAGAGAATACATACACTACTCAAATTTTAAAATGGGAAACCAAGGCTTGGGGAGAAATTCCTGCTGACTTTGGAAGGAAATAATTCTTAATTCAACATCATTTGTGCTTTTTTAACAGCATTTACAAGAATATCGATTTCTTCAAAAGTATTATAGAAAGCAAAAGAGGCACGAACAGTTCCTGGAATTTTATAAAAAGTCATAATAGGTTGTGCACAATGATGACCAGTTCTAACCGCAACACCCAATTTATCTAAAATAGTCCCAATATCGTAGGGATGTATACCATTAATATTAAAAGAAATAACAGAAGTTTTGTTTTTTGTAGTTCCATAGATTCTTAAATTATCAATCTCCAATAGTTTTTCAGTAGCATACGCTAACAATTCTTGTTCTTGCTGTTGTATATTTTTAAAACCAATAGAATTAGCATAGTCTATAGCCACTCCAAAAGCAATTCCACCGCAAATATTAGGAGTTCCAGCCTCAAATTTATGGGGTAAATCTGTATAAGTAGTTTTTTCAAAAGTTACTTCCTTAATCATTTCCCCTCCACCTTGATAAGGCGGTAGTTTATTGAGCCACTCTTCTTTTCCGTATAAAATTCCAACACCTGTTGGACCATATATTTTATGTGCAGATGCTACATAAAAGTCGGCGTCTAAAGTTTGTACGTCTGGTTTTATATGAGGGCACGCTTGAGCGCCATCAATCAAAACTGCAGCACCAACCTTGTGAGCTTTGTCAATAATTTCTTTAATAGGATTAATGGTTCCAAGAGCATTTGAAATATGATTTACAAATACTACTTTAGTTTTTTCAGATAATAACGTATCATATTCATCCATCAGTAATTCCCCTTCTATATTCATTGGAATTACTTTTAATACTGCTCCTGTTTTTTCACATAGCATTTGCCATGGAACAATATTGGAATGATGCTCTAAAGCAGAAACAATGACTTCATCACCTTCTTTTAAAATAGATCCAAAACCATTTGCAACAATATTAATACTATGAGTTGTTCCTGAAGTAAAGATGATTTCATATTTTTTTTTTGCATTAAAATGCTTCTGTAGTTTAAGTCGCGCTTCTTCATATTTATCAGTTGCTTCTTGACTCAACGTGTGAACTCCTCGATGAATATTTGCATTGTAATTACTATAATAATTTACGATAGCATCAATTACTATTTGTGGAGTTTGTGATGTTGCTGCATTGTCAAAATACACCAAAGGCTTTCCATTTACCGTTCTATTAAGTATTGGAAAATCATTACGAATCTTAGAAATATCAAGCATAATTACTTTTTAGTCTTATGATTTACAAAACTACGAAATAAGTGTTATTTTTGTTAGGAACAATTCAATAAACATCACTTTAATTATGCTTAAAAAAAATCAACAATTTTTACTGTTCATTTTTCTATCAGTAATTGTACTTAGTTGTGGTACTCGTAAATTAAAAACGCATGATTTCCCTAACGTTAAGCATACGTTTAACAAACCGATAAGTTATCAAGACAAAAAAATATACGTTATAGACACTTCTTTTTTTGCTGATAATATGTTCGATGCAGCACGGTTAAACGCTTTTGAAAAAGTAAATGATTCAACACTTCAAGTTACTATTCTACCAGAAAATGAGCCCATAAATGAGAGTCCACACTATGCATTTAGGATTTGGTCAAGTATTGAGAAGGATATTAATTTAAAATTGAATTATCCAACTTCATCACATAGATACTGGCCAAAAATAAGTTCTGATGGTAAAAATTGGATTCCAATTGATAGCGCTAACTTTAAATTAGTAGATAGTAATAAAAATGCAATTTTACAATTACAACTTACCAATAAAAAAATATGGATTTCGGCTCAAGAGATTCATAATTCAAGTGATGCGAAAAATTGGTCTAAGTCAGTGGCAAATCATCAAAATGTTCGATATAGTGTTATTGGAAAAAGTAAATTGAATAGAGATTTAATTGGATTAGATGTATATGAAGGTGACCCAAAAGGGAAGGAAATGATTGTAATTTTGAGTCGTCAACATCCACCAGAAGTTACAGGCTATCTAGCAATGCAAGCATTTGTTAAAGAATTGCTTGGAGAAAGTAGATTAGCCAAGGATTTTAGAAGTAAATATAGAACTTTAATTTTTCCAATGTTAAATCCTGATGGAGTTGATTTGGGTCATTGGCGCCATAATTCTGGTGGAATTGATTTAAACAGAGATTGGGCGTATTACCGACAAGATGAGGTGAAAACAATTGTAAATTATATTGTAGATACATCCAACAAAGATAGAAATAAAGTTGTTTTAGGACTAGATTTTCATTCGACACAAGAAGACTTATATTATACCTTTCCAGATGATGTACATTCATCAATTTATCCATTTAAAGATTATTGGCTAGGTGCAATTGACGCTGCTATTCCAGCGTACACTCCAGATGATAGACCTTACGCAGTTGGTGATCCAATTTCAAAAGGGTGGTTTTATTTACAATTTAATGCTGAATCTGTAACCTATGAAATAGGTGACGAAACGCCAAGAGCGTTTATAAAATTAAAAGCACAAATTGCAGCAAGAGAAATGATGAAACTACTAATATTGAAATAACACATACATGAAAAAAAGCATCAAATACTTTTTATTATTCTTTCTTTTGGGAGTTTCTTATATTATTTATACAAACTACCCAAAGTTTGTTTTAATCTCAGGATTTTCAGCTAAAAGCACTGCTTCAGGAATGTTTGTTGCAGATAGAACCCAAGGGTCTATAGAAGGAAAGGACAATAATTTTTCGCCTATAAATTTGGCGTCAAACGAAGTTAATATTGATGAAAAATCAGTAGTGTCAAAAGTATTTGGTTTAAAAACAAGAAAGGCAATTTATCGTGAAGGTTTAGGAACGGTTGTGATCAATGATGAGTATGATCCAGAGGCTCCTTATTTAGTTCCTAATAGAAATTTAACACCTAAAAACTTGCCGTTTCCTTATGGAAATTTGCCTCAAAAGGATACAGTTTTCTCAAGTGTAGATTATCATAAGTTAGAAAATATTGTTGACACCTATTTTAAACAAAATACAGCAGGAAATATAACGCATTCTTTATTGATTGTTTATAAAAATAAAATTATTACAGAAAAATATGCTGATGAATTTGATAAAAACACCAAGGTTTTAGGTTGGTCAATGGGAAAAAGTATTGTGAGTACTGTTATTGGCGTTTTGGATCAACAAGAGAAAATCGATATACATAATCCCGCACCAATTGACGAATGGAAGCATGATGAACGTTCAGAAATTACGATACACAATTTACTGCAAATGAATAGCGGTTTAGAATGGGAAGAAGATTACACAGAAATTTCTGATGTTACTAAAATGTTGTATTTGGAGAGTGATATGACTAAATCTCAAGCGAATAAGCCGTTGGTTGGAAGGCCTAATGAGAGTTGGAATTATTCTTCTGGAACAAGTAATTTATTGTCTGGAATTGTTAGAAAAAAATTCGAAACACATCAAGAATATTTAGATTTCTGGTATTCTGATTTGATTGATAAAATAGGTATGCATTCAATGATTTTAGAGGCAGATTTGGCTGGTAATTATATTGCTTCTTCATATCCTTGGGCAACTACAAGAGATTGGGCTAAATATGGATTACTGTATTTGAACAACGGCAATTGGAATGGAGAACAAATAATAAGTGAAGATTGGGTAAAATACACGTCAACCCCTACAAATACTTCAGAAGGAGTATATGGCGCGCAATTTTGGTTAAATGCTCAAGGTCACCTTCCTGACGTTCCCAAAGACATGTATATGGCAGACGGTTATCAAGGACAGCGTGTGATGATAATTCCATCAAAAGACTTGGTTGTTGTAAGAACAGGAATTACCTATAGTAAAACGGATCAACAGTTAGAAAAGAGAGGATTAAAGTCTAATGAAAACAAATTTGTAGTTAAATACGAATTAGGAAACCAACCTTTTAATGATTTATTGAAGAATATATTATCTACAATTGATGTAAAATAATAGTTGGATAGACGATATTCTAAATATAAAAGCGCCTCCAAATTATATTTGAAGGCGCTTTAAATTTCTTACGACTCTGGTTACTGATTAAAACTCAAATCCTAATTTCACACCTAATTTATTGGCGATCAATTTTGTAATTCTAGATTTTAATTCAGGAATTTTAATTTTTTCAACTACTTCGTTTCCAAAAGCATATAATAATAATGCTTTTGCTTCTTTTGCAGGAATCCCTCTAGATTGCATATAAAATAAGGCGCTTTCATCCAGTTGTCCAATAGTACAACCATGAGAACATTTTACATCATCTGCAAAAATTTCTAGTTGAGGCTTGGCATTGATAGTTGCTTTATCTCCAATTAATATATTATTGTTTTGCTGAAAAGCATTCGTTTTTTGAGCCTCTGAATCAACGATAACTTTACCGTTAAAAACACCAGTTGAAGCATCATCATAAATACCTTTATACAATTCAAAACTCTCACAGTTAGGATATTGATGTTTTACAAGTGTATGGGTGTCAACATGTTGTTTCTTATCTAAAATTGAAATTCCATTTAAATGAGATTCAATATGTTCACCTTCATGATAAAATTCCAGGTTGTTTCTAGTCAATTTTCCACCAAATGAAAATGTGTTTACAGAAACAACACTACTTTCTCCTTGTTGTACAAATGTATTGTCTATCAATGAAGCGTTTTCATTATCATTCTGAATTTTGTAAAAGTCGATAATTGCTCTTTTATTAGCAAAAATCTCAGTAACAGAATTTGTTAACACAACATTTTCACTCAAACTTTGATGACGTTCAATAATTTGACAATGAGAATTTTCTCCAACAATAACCAAGTTTCTTGGTTGTAATAAAATTTCTTTTTCACTTCCAGTATAAAAATTTACAATTTGAATAGGTTTAGGAAGCACAACATTTTTTGGAATATTTATGTACACTCCTTCTTTAGAAAAAGCAGTATTTAAATTTGTAACGCTGCTACTTTTATCTACAATTTTATTAAAATAATTGTCTATTGTATGTTTGTATTTAGGGTTTTTAAGCGCTGCAGATAATAAGCAGATATCATATCCATCATGAGTTGTAGATGATAGAAAAGAACAGTAAACACCGTCAATAAATATAACCTTATAAGATTCTATTTCGTGTAAAAAATACTTTTTAACGTCCTTAAATTCAACGCTAGTTTCAGCTTTCGGAAAAACACTATAATCGTGATTTAAAACAGCTCTTAATGAAGTGTATTTCCATTCTTCATCTTTTTTTGAAGGAAAGCCTTGCTTTTCAAATGCCGAAATGGCTTCTGTACGAATTGTGTGTACATTGGAGTCTAAATCAAGTTTACCTTGATTTTCAAACACCATAAAAGACGATACTAATTTTTCTTGTAAATCCATTTTTGCTATTATTTCAACCAATCGTATCCTTTTGCTTCAAGTTCTAGAGCCAATTCTTTTCCTCCGGATTTTACAATTTTACCATTATGTAAAACATGTACAAAATCAGGAATAATATAGTCTAGTAATCTTTGATAATGTGTAATAACTATAACAGCATTGTCTTTGTTGCGTAATTTATTTACTCCATTTGCAACAATCTTTAACGCATCAATATCAAGTCCCGAATCAGTTTCATCAAGAATCGCCAATTTAGGTTCTAACATTGCCATTTGGAAAATTTCATTACGTTTCTTTTCCCCCCCAGAAAAACCTTCGTTTAATGAACGAGATAAAAACTTACGATCCATTTCTAATAATTTAGATTTTTCACGAATTAATTTCAACATATCTTTCGCAGGAAGATCTTCTAAACCTTGAGCCTTACGTTTTGCATTAATTGCAGTTTTCACGAAGTTTGTCGTACTAACTCCAGGAATTTCAATAGGATATTGAAAACTCATAAAAACACCTTTATGCGCTCTTTCATCAGGTGAAAGTTCAAGGATGCTTTCATTATCAAATAATATATCTCCTTCAGAAACTTCATACGTTTCATTTCCAGCAATTACAGATGAAAGTGTACTTTTCCCAGAACCATTAGGCCCCATAATTGCATGGACTTCACCAGCCTTTACAGAAAGGTTAATCCCATTTAAGATACTTTTACCTTCTATTCCTGCGTGTATGTTTTTTATTTGTATCATTTATTTATTGTTGAATTGTGTAATTGTTTATTTGTTTAAGCATGAACAATTACACGCATAAACAGCTAAACAAAATTAACCTACTGATCCTTCTAAACTTATTTCTAATAATTTTTGTGCTTCTACTGCAAATTCCATTGGCAACTTATTTAGCACATCTTTACTAAACCCGTTTACAATTAAGGCAATTGCTTTTTCAGTATCTATTCCACGTTGATTACAGTAAAATAATTGGTCTTCACCTATTTTACTAGTAGTTGCTTCGTGTTCTATTTTTGCTGATTTATTTTTTGATTCTATATATGGAAATGTATGTGCACCACATTTATTTCCCATTAGAAGGGAATCACATTGTGAGAAATTTCTAGCATTTTCTGCTCGAGAACCTATTTGTACCAATCCACGATAAGAGTTTTGAGATTTTCCAGCGGATATTCCTTTTGAAATAATAGTACTCTTGGTATTTTTTCCAAGATGTATCATTTTTGTTCCAGTATCTGCTTGTTGGTAATTATTGGTTACTGCGATTGAATAAAACTCTCCAACTGAATTATCTCCTTTTAAGATACAAGAAGGGTATTTCCAAGTTACAGCACTTCCAGTTTCTACTTGTGTCCAAGAAATTTTAGAATTTTTATGACAGATTCCTCTTTTTGTTACAAAATTAAAAACGCCGCCTTTTCCATTCTTATCTCCAGGAAACCAATTTTGAACAGTAGAATATTTAATTTCTGCATCATCTAATGCAATTAGTTCAACAACTGCAGCGTGTAGTTGATTTTCATCTCTACTTGGCGCTGTACATCCTTCAAGGTAACTTACATAACTACCTTCATCTGCTATTACGAGCGTTCTTTCAAACTGTCCCGTTCCACTTTCGTTAATTCTAAAATAAGTAGAAAGTTCCATAGGACACTTAACACCTTTTGGGATATAACAGAAAGATCCGTCAGTAAATACTGCAGAATTCAACGTTGCGTAAAAGTTGTCGGTTTGTGGAACTACAGTTCCCATATATTTTTTAACCAATTCAGGATGTTCTTGAATTGCTTCAGAAATAGGCATGAAAAGAATTCCTTTTTCTGCCAATGTTTTTTTAAAGGTCGTTGCTACAGAAACGGAATCTACGACAATATCCATAGCGATATTATTCATCTTTTTTTGTTCATCAATAGAGATTCCTAACTTTTTATACATTGCTAAAAGTTCAGAATCTACATCGTCTAATGTTTTATTAGGGTCGACTGCTTTTGGTGCAGAATAATATGCGATATTTTGAAAATCAGGCTTCGGATAATTTACATTTGCCCATTCAGGCTCCTCCATGCTTTCCCAAATACGGAATGCTTCCAATCTCCAATTGGTCATCCATTCAGGTTCGTTTTTCTTTTTAGAAATAGCACGAACAATATCTTCACTTAAACCTTTAGGAAATGTGTCAGATTCAAGGTCAGTGTAAAACCCGTACTCATACTCTTGAGTTTCAAGTTCTTTTTTTAAATCGTCTTCTGTATACTTATTCATTAGGTGAGTCTATTTGATTGTTTGTAAAAAAAAGAATTATAGAGAAAATGATTCTCCGCAACCACAAGTTCTGTTAGCATTAGGATTGTTAAATACAAATCCAGTACCATTTAATCCGCCTGAATATTCAAGCGTAGTTCCTACTAGATATAAAAAACTCTTCTTGTCAACAATTATCTTTACACCATTGTCTTCAAAAACTTTATCTCCTTCGACTTTGTTTTTATCAAAGTCTAAATCGTAAGAAAGTCCTGAGCACCCACCACTTTTAACAGCTACACGAACAAAATCAATTGCTGTATCATAGCCATCATCACTCATAAGTTCAATCACTTTCTTTTTTGCTATGTCTGATACTTTAATCATAATTATTGCATTTAGATTAATTCTAAATTAGAATGCAAATATAGGAACAATAAAATGATATTTATCATATTATAAATAGATAAAACAGATGGGATTATAGAGGGTTATAATCCTAAATTTTCAATTAGGTGCCTGAAAATTAGGGTTGTTGATGAATTCTTCATCTGAAAGGGAAAGAAGAAATGCTTTTAAATCCGCTTTATCAGTATTTGAAAGTTGCACTCCGCCGTCAGTAACAGATTTCATTAATGGATCTATTGTAGGGGAATTGACTAAACCTTCTGAGTAATGATTTATGACATTATCAAGTGTAGCAAATCTACCATCATGCATAAATGGAGCGGTAAATTTTAGGTTTCTAAGTGATGGTGATTTGAACTTTCCATTATCGTTTGGATCTCCAGTTATTTTCCCCAAACCTAGATCTAAAAAAGTTGCATCTAATCCATTATTATGAAAATTATTATCTGTCCACAATGGATTATTTTGACTTCCGTGACAATGAAAACAATCACCTTTAGTTTCGTCCATAAATACATTAAAGCCATTTAATTCTGATGGTGTTAGTGTAATTTCTCCTAATAAATGTTTGTCGAACCTAGAATTACTAGAAATCAAGGTTCTTTCAAATTGTGAAATTGCTTTTGTTACAAGAACCGAATCTATAGTTGATATGCCAAAAGCGTCAAAAAATAATTGTGGATATTCTAAATCACTTTGTAATGATTGAACTGCATTTGACCAAGTATTATGCATTTCTACAGGGTCAATCACAGGCTCCAAGGCTTGTTTTTCTAAGCTAAATGAACGGCCGTCCCAGAAGAAATTATTGTCATAATTCCAAGCCATATTAAAAAGAGGCATAGAATTTCTGTTACCAAAGATTCCATCTATGCCATCACTAAAACGATCAGAATCGGTAAAAGCATTTTCTGGAGAGTGACAACTTGCACAAGATTGACTATTATCGGCAGATAAAATAGTGTCAAAAAATAATTTTCTACCCAATAAAACACCTTCTTCGGTTTGTGGATTGTCTATTGAATAAATAGGAGGTAAAATATTGTCGGAAAATACTTGCGGAATATTTAATGGTGATGGAGTAGGAGAATAGGCAGTATAGGTTTCTATTCCAGATTCGTTACACGAGCTGAAAAGAAATATAAGACTTATTATTTTTAGCCATTTCAACATTAATTTATTTCGCCTAAACTAAAGACTGTTTGTCCATTTTGATTCATTAATAACTGCGCATCATAATTAGTCATCAATGGTGTGTCATAAACACTTAAATCCCATGTGTAGGTATCTTTAAACCACTCAGAAATGTCCATTTTGATTTCGGCTGAAGTTTCTTCTCCCATTGTAAAACCATTAATAGAAACATCAAAATAATTTTGTTCAAATACATCCATACTCACTCTAGCAGTTCCCATATGATAAGCGTAAGGATTTTCTGTTCCAGTTGCTCCATATTTCCCTTCAAATTGCATGAAATGGTATCCACCTCCAAGCATTGAAGGCCAGTTCCATAATGCAGAATTTAAATCAAGATATACACCACCAATATTATCATCTTCGTTAAATCCAAAAGTGAAAGAAACACTTGAATAATCTCCAACAGGAACATCACTAACAGTTATCGAAGTATTACTGTTTAGTCCAGCCAAATCAACTAAATAATAGTCGCTTAGTTTAATGCTTTCGCCATTAGCTTTATGCAAAGTAAGATTAGAAATCAAATATTTTAGTTTACTTATTGTTTGGGTATCATTATTCTCATTAGTAAATCTAGTCGTATTAAAATCAGCAGAAGTTACTTTTTCATTTCCCCAATAATGGTTAAAATCAACAGTAATTGTTCCAATTGTAGCAACTTGATCAATAGGGCTATTTTCATCTTTGTCGTCACATCCTAAAAATATTATTGTAATTGTAAGTAATATGATTTTTTTTAAGGAACTCATAATCGTTATTTTATGTTAATTATTAGTAAATCAGAAAAACCTTTGTTTTCTAGGACTTCATTGTTAGAACTCCAAGATTCCCCAACAACAACAATACTATTGTTATTTAATTCAGCAATTCCAAACGCAAGATCTATCTCAGTGCCACCAATTGATTTTTGCCATTCTAAATTTCCTGATTCAGATATTTTAAGGACCCAAACATCGTTATTCCCTTTATTAGAAGTTAAATCATTATTAATACTTCTAGAATTTCCAGCAATATAAAATCCACCATCTCTAGAAGCAATTATTGCTTTTGAACTATCAAACGATGATCCACCAAAAGTTTTTTTCCAGATGATTTCTCCAAGAGGACTTATTTTTATTGTCCAAATATCTGCTGAACCATAATTAGTTATTACATCAAGATTGTCACTTCTTGTGTCACCAGTAATAACAAAATTACCATCTGAAGTTTTTGTTATTTCATACGCTTGATCTGACTCTTCGCCTCCATATGATTTTTCCCAAACCAACTCTCCGTTTGAATTTATTTTCACAACCCAAAAATCATAAGTTCCTTTATTATTAGAAATATCAATATCAATACTATCAGATAAACCAACCATTAAAAACCCACTATCTTCCGTTTGAATAACATCATTTGCTGAGTCTGTGTTAGAACCGCCAAAAAACCGTCTCCATTGCTTAGTTCCGCTTGCATCTAATTTTATAGCCCAATAATCTCCACCAGCATGCCTGCTAGATAAGGAACTTCTATCGTTTCCTTGTTGACTTGAAGCAGTTACATCTAAGGTCCCTGTGATTAAATAACCACCATCTAATGTTTGAATTGAAGAAAATGCTTGGTCAGTTCCAGAAAACCCAAAACTTTTTTCCCATAGTATATTTCCAGTTGCATCTAATTTTGCAACCCAATAATCATTGGAGCCAAAGTTTGTACTTACATCTTCATCACTACTTTTAGAAAATCCAGAAATAAAATAGCCGCTATCATTTGTTTGGATAATACTTTGCCCTCTTTCATCACTTGTCCCACCATAAGAGTTTGACCATTGTAATTGATTATTCTCATCAAATTTTAAAACCCAATAATCATAACTTTCGTTAATTTTATCTGTGATATCACCATCGTTACTTTGAGTATAGCCAATAACGGCATAGCCACCATCAATTGTAGAAATAACATCATTGGCAGTTTCGTTTTTTAAGCCGCCAAATGTTTTAACAGATTCTATTTCACCTTGAAATAAACCATTTGAGGTTTTACCCTCTTTGGTGCAACTTACAATTGCGATTAAAAAGAGTATATAGAAAGTTTTTGATGTGATACTCTTACTCATTTTTATTCTATCTTTTTAATAATAAAAAGACCACCTTCAATATCACTTACCAATATATTTCCACTAGCAAAATATGGATATACATTCCAAACGCCATTAAATGCCGTGTCATCATTTGCTGGGTAAGTATCAAAGAATCCGGTCTCTGTCATTGTACCTGCAGCTATATTTGAAATATCATGCATTCTAACACCAGCTCTATAATTAGCTAAATAAAATGTATTATCTTTTACATAACCGTTATGGTCTATAGCTTCAGTTGGCCCAAAATATTCAGATAATAGTACAGGATTGTCTAAATCTTCAACATCAAAAATTAAGATTCTAGTTTTGTCAACATTTCCATCATATTCATCTAACTCATCACCAGTAATAAAATAACGTTGATCTTCTGTGAACCAACCTTGATGTGTATAGCCTTCATTTGAATATGTCATATTAGATATGTGTATAGGACTCGCTTTATCAGTTACATCAACAACAACAACTTCATTTGTTCCAAAGCGTTCACCATTACTTCCAACATAAATTTCTTTTCCAGTATAATCAGAATCTGGACCTGTATAAGTTACAACTTGCGCATCATGAGTATATCCATCACTTGAATAACCTCCTTCGGCAACAGGGTTTAAAGGGTCTTGGATGTTTATAAAGTGAGCTCCACCTCCAAAACTATTGGTTCCAACAGCATAAGCATATCCAGAATCTTCATTAATTACAATATTATGAGCATTTCCAAAACCTGTATAATGCGCATCAGCAGTAAAAGTTTCTGGAGCACTTGTTACGCTTCTTAATCTTGTTAAATCGAAGACTTGCATTCCATGACCTGAAGCCTCACTAACAATAAAAGCATGATCTTGATATACTTTAACATCTCTCCAAATACTGTTTCCAGTTGCAGTAGGTAATTTTCCTAAGTAAACTAAATTTTCAGTATTAGTAATATCAACAAATACAGTTCCATTGTTCATTCCCATTAATGCATATTCTTTATTTGTTGTTGGGTCAGTCCATCCCCAAGAATCACTACCATCTATACCACTAAATTCTGCTAGAGTAATATGTCCCATAAGGTCATAATCGTTACAAGGATACATTCCAGCCATACCATCTACACAAGGGCTAAGTGGAATTACTGGATCACAAGCATCACCGTCACCATCGCCATCAGTATCTAATTGGTCTGCGTTAGAAATCAAAGGACAGTTATCATCAATATCTTGAACTCCATCATTATCATCATCTGTATCACAAACATCACCCATTCCATCAGAGTCAGTATCTAACTGATCTGGATTTGCATTGTCAGGACAGTTATCAATTCCGTCAAAAACGCCATCTTCATCTGTATCTTCACAAGCATCGCCAACTCCATTATTATTAAAGTCTTCTTGATTAGGGTTAGGTACGGTAGGGCAAATATCATCTGCATCCAAAATACCATCGTTATCATCATCATCATCACACAAATCTCCACTACCATCATTATCACTATCTATTTGGTTTGGGTTTGGAACATCTGGGCAATTATCTATTGTTCCAGAAACACCATCACCATCACCATCTGTGTCAATTGTATCTTTATTACATCCTTGAAAAACTGAAAAAGAAATAAATAAGATAAAACAAAGAGAAATTAATTTTTTGAACATGTGTATTTTATTAAGTTATGAATTATTAAAGCATTATTTTAAATATAAATCTTATTATATTAAGAACAGTTTTAGTGGTTTTCACCCTAATTATATTTTTATAGAAAACCTGCGATGGTTTCATAAAAAATATTGAATTTTGCAAACACAGCAAATTTATTAATTTCTCACTAATAATTACCGTTCAAAATGTTAAAAGGCAAAAGCGAAAAAAAAACATCTTTATCTGAATTAGGAGAGTTTGGTTTAATTAAACATTTAACGAAACACTTTACTATTAATTGTGAATCTACAGAAAAAGGAATTGGAGACGATGCTGCTGTATTGGAATTTGGAGATAAACAAGCATTAATTACAACAGATTTATTGGTCGAAGGAGTTCATTTTGACTTAGCGTATATGCCTTTAAAGCATCTTGGCTATAAGGCCGTTATGGTGAACTTATCTGATGTATACGCCATGAATGGCACTGCAACACAGATTACAGTTTCTATTGCTATCTCAAACCGTTTTTCACTTGAAGCAGTTGAAGAATTATATGCAGGAATTCAATTGGCATGTAAGAATTATAATGTTGATTTAATAGGTGGAGATACAACGTCTTCAGTTACAGGATTATTAATCAGTATTACTGCTATTGGCGAAGTTGATAAGGAAGAAGTGGTCTATAGAAATGGAGCAAAGCCAAATGATTTGTTGGTAGTTTCGGGAGATTTAGGTTCTGCTTATCTAGGACTGCAAGTGTTAGAAAGAGAAAAGCAAGTGTTTCAGGCGAATCCAAATATGCAGCCAGATTTAGATACGTATTCATATATTGTTGAACGACAATTAAAGCCAGAAGCTAGAAGAGATATCGTTTCTTTATTAAAAGAATTGAAGGTGAAACCAACATCAATGATTGATATTTCTGACGGACTATCTTCAGAAATCTTACACCTTTGTAGCCAATCGGAAGTTGGATGTAATTTATATGAAGAGAAAATTCCTTTGGATCCACAAATGATTTCTACTTGTGAAGAATTTAATATAGACTCAACAACAGTTGCTTTAAGTGGGGGAGAGGACTATGAATTGTTATTTACAATTTCACAAGAAGATTTTCCGAAAATACAAGCAAATCCAAACTTTACTGTTATAGGTCATGTTACTGATAAAAGTGAAGGTGCGTATTTGATTACTCGTGGAAATCAAAAAGTTGAGTTGATTGCTCAAGGCTGGAATTCGTTAAAAGGCAATTAAAATTTCGGTATAAATTTTTTTAGAGCATCTAATAAATCTACAGAATTTTCAATGTGACTCATGTGTCCTTCTGAAAGGCCAATTGTAGGAATATTATTTTTTTTAGCGAATTTTATTGTTGATTCATAATCGACGACAGTATCTTTTTTTCCTAGAATCAATAATTTTTTAAAACGTGCGTTTTTAAATAAATCAGAAAAATCTTTTCGAAGAGTCATGCCTTCTTGAGAGGCAATATAGCCTTGTAGAGGTGTTTTGAAAGCTTCAGTTAAGCCTTTTTTTATTTCAGATGTATAGTTCAATCTACTTTCTTCAGCAAACAAATTGGTGAATGACATTCTAACCAAATTTTCATAATCTGTATGCGCCATTCTTACAGCTCTTGCTCTCAACTTTTTTCGTTCTTCACTATCATTTTCAAAGGTAGAATTTATCAAGCAAAGTCCTTTTATAGCCTCTGGGAATAACTGTGCAAATGCAAGTGAAATATACCCTCCCATTGAATGACCAACAAGTATATATTTTCTTAGGTTTAATGACCTCAGAACCTCTTTTACCGTATTTGCTTGTTCTTCCATTGTGTGAAGATAACCTAAACACCCTGTTTTTCCATGACCTAATAAATCGATAGTAATAACTCTATTTTTTTTGGATAATTCAGGAGCAATTGAATCCCACATTGAATTGTTTTCTAAAAAACCATGAAGTAAAACAATTGTAGCTCCTTTACCTGTGGAGGTGAAATGCACTTTGCAATTTTTATAGGTTATATAATTTGACATAGATAAAAAGTAACTATCTTGGCGAAGATATTTTTTATAAATGGATAATACTAAAAAAACTTTCATTGTTGGTTTTGCCTTGTTTTCTATGTTTTTTGGAGCAGGAAATTTGCTGTTACCACCACTTTTGGGCTATAATGCTGGAAAAGGATGGTTTTTAGTAGCTATTGGTTTTGTTATTACGGCTGTAATCATACCAATATTAGGAATTTTAGCACATGCTAAATTACAAGGAACGATGTATGATTTTGGCAAGAAAGTTTCGCCTTTTTTTAGTAGAGTTTATTGTGTGTTAATTTATATAATTGCTATCGCAATCCCATCACCAAGAACAGCATCAGCAACACATGAAATAGCCATTCATCCTTTTTTTGGCACAAGTTCATTACTTACAAGTTCTATATATTTTTCATTGGTATTGATATTTGCTTTAAATAGATCTAAAATTATCAGTTTAATTGGAAAATTCTTAACACCACTAATAGTTTTAATCTTACTATCAGTAATTGGAATCGCACTTTTCTCTACCAACTTTGATTTAAACCCTTCACAATTTGAAGTACCCTTAGTGAGTGGAATTTTAGAAGGGTATCAAACTTTTGATGCTATTGGAGCCGTTGTTGTTGGAGCCGTTCTAATAATTTCATTAAAACACTATGATACTACAACACAAAGTATACGGAAAGAAGTAATTGCTAAAGCAGGTCTAATTGCAGGAATAGGCCTATTCATTATTTATGCAGGTCTTATTTCTGTTGGAGCCTATTACAGTCAAGAAATCTCTATTGATTTAACGCAGAGTAGTGATATGCAACGTTCAACACTTTTAAGAGGTATAACCATTGCTACATTAGGGAATATTGGTAATGCATTTTTGAGTGTATTAATTTCATTAGCATGCTTCACTACGGCAGTTTCTATTATTGTGGGTAGTGCAGATTATTTTAAAGGTTTGTTTGAAAACAAGAAGCATGTGTATACAATTACTGCTATCATTGGAAGTGTTGTAGGTGTAATAATTGGTCAATTAAATTTTCATACTATTGTGATGATTGCGCTTCCAATATTGATGTTAATTTACCCAATTACAATTGTATTAATTCTATTGAACAACCTGCCAGAAAAACATGCTTCTAAAAGTGTGTTTAGAGCAGTTGTATTAGCAACATTCATTTTTAGTATTCCAGATTTTTTAAAATTTATAGTTCCTGTAGAAAGTTTACAAGGAATTCAAGAATTGATTCCTTTTTCACAGAACAGTTTAGGTTGGGTGATTCCTGCGATTTTGACTTTTGTTCTAGTGAATGCAATTAAAGTATCAAAATCTAAAGTCTAATGTTGAAATCGCCATTTTACAATATCTCAAAACCTATAGAGAAGAAACTCACGTTTACTTTATTAATTTTAGGAGTACTATTTATAATAGTAAGTTGTATTGCGAAAATTGTTAAAAAGAGAATACAATTACAGTTACGCTTATCGTGTTCGTGTATGGTTTATTGTGTGTTTTAAGCACCTAATTTAGCAAAAGTAGACGAACAGAAAATTCCGAAGGAATTTTACAAATAAGCACTTGCCAAAGCAATTAATTATATACGGTGTTACCATTAGTTATTGTATGATATTAAATGTAATAAAGAAACTTTACATATACTAAATTTGTTTTTGAAATTTCAATATATATTAACCAATTAGCATTACTTTTTTATTAAAAACATATATTTTATAATGAAATTTCATTATATTGGTATAAGATGAGTATCTTGCTCCAATAATCTAATTTTCAAATAAATACCTTCAAATAATTTTAATCACAATGCTAAAAACTATACTTGTATTCTTGTTATTATGTACTTCAAATTTAATTTTTTCACAAGATAGTCCAACCGCAGTTGATCCAATACCAATATCAGGTTTAACTAACAGTGAATTTGATGATGTTAAATTAACGGTTGATGAAAGTGCAGGCGCACAAGCTAATCCTGCTGATAATTTAGCTGATAGAGAATCAATAGCTGATTTTATTAATCTTTTCGGTGCTGTAGACTATGGTACAGATGGAGCCGGAAGTACAACTTTTGGATTAAGTATTTCAACTGATGGAGTAGGTACTGGTTTATTTGCACTGGATGCAACTGCTAGCAATGGTAAAGGTGCAGAAATATTGTTGTTTGATACTGCTGGTTTCATTGAAGGTCGTACTAATACAAGTTCAGGTGATTTATATTTTACAATTTCAAATACGGGTTCAGAAATAATATTAAATCAGTCAGCCAATTTTAATATTTGGCATCCAGAAAATACCAATCATAATGATATAGTATCATTAAATGGTATATCTGGTGGCAGTACATCTGTTACTTACTCGATTAATTTAGTACAAATCATAACTGATGCTGATGGTGATAGTGATTCTGCTGTTTTAAATTTAACAGAAGCCAATACAAGTGCTGGTAGTACTGAATATGTCTTTAATTTCCTTGATGATGGTCCAACGGCTGTAGCTCCAACATCAATAAGTGACGCTAGTGGTATTGAATTTGAAGGGGCTAAATTAACCGTTGATGAAAGTGCTGATTCTCAAAATTCAGACCGTCTCATACTAAGAGAGTTAGTGTCAACTTACACGGTAGTTGCAGTTTTCACGGCTTCGGATACCTATGATGACGCCCCTGTTAACTATGCTATTGATCCAAACTCAATAAATGCATCTTACTTCGCTATTAACCAATGCGGCTTTGTAACCTTGACTGGCTCTGGTTTAGCAGAAATTGAAGCAAATCCAGCTCTAGATTCTCTAATAGTAAATGTAATCATAACCTATGGAGAAGGAGGTGCCCAACTACCTATCCATTCTGAAGCAACTATTGGGATTAAAAGTACACATATAGTGGAGCAGTTAGAGATTGATTTAAACAATCTTATTGAAGAAGTTAATTCAATTGTAGCTGGCGAAGTTGTTACTCCTTTTCCAGGTGGTACTACGACGACTAATGCAACAATTACCTCTGGTGTCTACAGTCAGACTGCTCCCGCTACCTTTGGAGGAACTATAATTTTTGATGGCGAGGGCGATGCTAATTCTATTTTTATTTTTAAAACTGTTGGGGCAATAGACACGACAGCAGGTACTGTCTTTGAATTTATAAATGGAGCAACTGCAAATAATATATTGTTTGTTTCTGATGGAGCAGTAACATTGGGGGCTGGTAGTGATATCTCTGGCACATTTATAACAACAGCTGGTTCAATAACCATTGGCGAAGGGGTTAATCTAGAGGGAAGAGCATTCAGTATAGATGGATCAATTAATAACTATGGGAATATTTATGTGCCAACTTACAATGTTGGTGATAATGCTGATGCTAAACAATCTCATGCTGATTTTAATGAATTCTTTAGTAATGTTGCTGTAGAAGGTGACGGTACAACTTCTAGTTATGGTGCTGATGGAGCTGGTCTTGCATTATTTTCATTAAAATTAAATATAACTAATGGCAATAATGCTGATGGTTCTGTAGGTTCTGGTATTTATGAGGGTATTGAGAATGGCTCAGAAATACTATTATTTGATGATAATGGTGTTATTAAAGGTATGGTTGATAATGATGTTTATTTTACAGTTACAAATAATGGCTCAAAGATAACTTTAACTGAAACATCTTTCAATATTTGGTATGATGATGAAATTGTTTCATTAAAAGGTTTAGGCGGTGATAGTACTGTTGATATTCCTATTACTTACGATATTAATTTAAATCAAACAATCATAGATGCCGATGGTGATAGCGCTATCTCAAGCTTAAGTCTAACTGATGGTGGTGGCATAGATAATAGTGAATATGTATTTAGCTTTAAAGATGATGGCCCACAATTTGATTTAGGTTATTTGAGTAGTCTTGTATTATTCTCACCTGTCGGTGCTGTTTCAAACATATCAGCTGATAATATAATTGTCGGAGATGTTGGGCATAACAATGGAGTTTTTTTAGGATTTGACGCTGCTGATCATACGGGCAATATTATAGACAATGATTCACTAATTACAGATGATGGTACAACTGAAGCTTGTCAAGCTAATATTCCAACAATTAGCGACACGGTTGATAGCGATAGTATAAAGGCGGTAACTGATGATGCTAATACTAAAGGTGCAAATATTGATAGCGATACAGCAAAATTTGCAGCAGTATTTGAAAACGCAGTGGTTGATTTAGACGCTGGCGCTCCTGTTCCCGTTATGAGTAGTGATAATTATGTATTAGCCGTTACTGCCCCAGATATTGATTCAGGTTTAACTCATGAAGGCGAAGCTATAACTCTTTCTTTAAATGTTGCTGGTGACGTTGTGGGTACGACAGTAACTCATGGTGATGTATTTA
>TARA_B110000090_G_scaffold210129_1_pt1 | contig 27927 bp, 25 predicted proteins | sample TARA_B110000090 | Tara Oceans TARA_B110000090 (sample SAMEA4397239) | marine metagenome | biome: Polar Biome; feature: [SRF] surface water layer (ENVO:00010504); material: water (ENVO:00002006), including particulate matter (ENVO:01000060) such as... | depth 5 m
TTTGTGGTGATTTTTGTCAATACATTTTCATGTCCAAAACCACGACGTGGATCACTATTTACTTTATCAATTAATTCTTGAATCGTAGCTTTTCCATCCCCTATAACATTTGCAGGAGTCCGTATCGCTCCAGCGACTAATTGATTATTAATAACTAACAATCTATAATCTTCTCCTGTAATAAATTTCTCTACAATTATTGCTCCACTACGCGAACTCTCTTTAGCATGTCTAAAGCCTACTAAAGCATCATCAAGGTTTTGAATATCTACTGTAATCCCTCGTCCATGATTCCCATCAACAGGTTTTATTACTAATGGATAACCTACGTAATTACATGCTTCCTCAAGACTTCTTTCCTTACGAATAATATCTCCTTTTGGAACTTCAACTTCAGCTCGTTCTAGCAAATATTTAGTATCTTCTTTATCACAAGCAATTTCAACACCTATACTACTAGTTTCACTAGTTACAGTTGCTTGTATTCTCTTTTGATTTGCTCCATATCCTAATTGACATAATGAATATTTATTCAATCGTATCCATGGTATTCCTCGCGCTTCTGCTTCTGCAATTATAGAACCCGTACTTGGCCCTAATCTATCTGACTCCCGCAATTCACGCATTTCTTGAATATCTTCAGACATATCATAATCTTCTCCTGCAATTAAAGCTTCACAAATACGAACTGCAGCCTTAGCAGCAAAACGACCTACAGATTCTTCCATATAGGAGAACACTACATTATAAACCCCTTCTTCTCCATAACCTCTTGTTCTTCCAAAACCTGTATCCATTCCTGCTAATGTTTGAATTTCAAGCGCAATGTGTTCTATTATATGACCCATCCAAGTTCCATCATCTACTCGCATAAAAAAACCTCCTTCACATCCTTCTGAACAACGATGAGAATACATTGTTGGAAACATTTTTTTTAATCTTTCTGGAAAACCGTCAATCTTATTGGAAGGTAATTCTTCCATTTCTTGAAGATCTAAGACCATTACAATTAATTTATGTCGACGAACAGACCAATAATTTGGTCCTCTCATTGCATTTATGCTACGTATTTCCATGTTGACTATTTTTTTAAGTTTAATTTTTGTGAAAGATTATAAATATATAAATTTTTCTGTGAAAAATTTATTTTATTTTTGTTCAATAATTTTTTATAAAAGAAACACCCATAAATGCATTCAATAAAAGGAACACTAATACCAATAGGAGGGAATGAAGATAAAGGAAATGAATCGAATGAAAACTATACGTTAGAGTTTATTGATGATGGAATATTATTCCACGTTGTTAAAGAAGCTGGAGGTGTAAACTCTAAAATAGTTGTCATACCAACTGCATCTAGTATCCCTGTAGAAGTTGGAAAAAACTACTTTGATGCTTTTACCAAAATTGGCTGTACCAATATTCATATTTTAGACATCCGAAATAAAGAAGACTCAGAAAAGAAGACTTCAATTGAATTGATAAAATCGGCTAATTGCATTATGTTTTCAGGTGGAAATCAATCAAAAATTACAGATAAAATTGGCGGAACAACTATCCATACTATTCTAGTAGAGCGTTATAAAAATGAAGAAGGTTTTGTTATTGCCGGCACAAGTGCAGGTGCAATGGCAATGGCTAATGAAATGATTGCTGGCGGAAGTGCAACAGATGCATTTATCAAAGGTGCTGTTGACATGTACAAAGGTTTAGGATTAATTCCTGAATTAATTATTGATACCCATTTTATCAAAAGAGGGCGTTTTGGAAGACAATCTGAAGCTGTAGCAAAATTCCAGAATTTATTAGGTATCGGTCTTGCAGAAGATACTGGAATGATTATTAAAAATGGTAATGACTGTACAGTAATTGGTTCTGGAATGGTCATTGTTTTTGATGGAAAAACATTGACGCACAATAACGAAAAAATTTTAGAGAAAGGGACACCTATGACGATGGCAAATCTAACTGTACACGTACTTTCTAATAGTGACCAATATGATATTAAAAATAGAAAAGTAGAAGTTTTACCTATAGAGGCTCCTTTTATTTAAACAAATTCTTTTGAAAAAAGAAATCTCGTTAATTCTTTGGGCGGCCAACTGAAAGTAAGACTGTACACTGTATCTTTTTTATTTATAACCAAACTCTGTCAACATAAAAAAAGATGCACTTTAAATCCTTAACGCTGAAATCAAGATAGATTTTATATTTTTAATGTACATTTATGAGATTCGACCCCATCGAGGGAATTCTAATTATAAATCAACACCTCTTCTTTCCCGTTTGAAGATTTACTTGCTCTATACATCCCTTCAGTATTAAAAGGCATAGCAATATTTCCTTTGGTGTCAACAGCAATTAATCCACCATCTCCTTTTATTTCCAAAATGCGTTTGTGAATCACCTCTTCTGAAGCTTCTTTTAGAGTCATATTCTTATGCTCCATTAAACAGGCAACATCATAGGCAACAACACCCCTAATAAAAAATTCTCCGCTTCCTGTACACGAAATTGCACATGTTTTATTATTCGCATAATTTCCTGCTCCAATCATTGGACTATCTCCTACTCTTCCCCATTTTTTATTGGTCATTCCCCCTGTAGAAGTCGCTGCAGCAATATTTCCGTTTTGATCACAAGCAACCGCTCCAACAGTTCCAAACTTTGAATCTTTTTTTACTGAATGATCTAATTGAAAACTATCAGTATCTTTAATTTCCACCCATTGATCATGACGAAACTTGTCATAAAAATAAAAATCCTCTTCTATTTTATAGTTTAGTTTTTTGGCAAACTGCATTGCTCCATCTCCTGCTAAAAAAACGTGCTCGCTTTTTTGCATTACATCTTTTGCTAAAGAAACAGGGTTTTTAATTCCGCTTATCAAAGAAACAGCACCAGCATTTAATGTTTTACCATCCATAATAGATGCATCCATTTCATGAGTTTCGGTTGCAGTAAATACGCTACCTTTTCCTGCATTGAACAATGGCGAATCTTCTAAAACTACAACAGACATCTCCACTGCTTCAACTGAAGAGCCTCCATCCTCAAGAATTTTATAACCTGCATTCAACGCCTTTTTTAAAGCGTCTCTATAAGTCAACTCTTTTTCAGGTGTCATCATACCTTTTACTAATGTACCTGCTCCACCGTGTATGGCTATTGAAAATGTATTCATATATGATTTTAAAAACGGAAAATTACAAATAGTAATTCAATTAGATAAATAAGTTTCGTAATTTTATAACTTTATTATTTATACCAAATGTCAGAAAAAAAACGCCTTTTTTTAGTTGATGCCTTCGCATTAATCTTCCGTGGATACTACGCTTTTATAAAAAACCCAAGAATAAACTCTAAAGGGCTGGATACTTCAGCAATTATGGGGTTTATGAACTCTTTATTGGATGTTATAAAACGAGAGCGTCCCGATCATTTAGCCGTATGTTTTGACAAAGGAGGAAGTGTTGCCAGGAAAGAAGCCTTCACAGAATACAAAGCAAATAGAGACGCAACTCCTGAAGCAATAAAAATAGCCGTTCCATATATTTATGAGATTCTCAAAGCAATGCAAATACCAATAATGGTAAAGGAAGGTTTTGAGGCAGATGATGTTATTGGAACATTGGCAAAAAAAGCAGAAAAAGAAGGATATCAAACTTTTATGGTGACTCCTGATAAAGATTTTGCGCAACTAGTAAGTGAAAATATATTTATGTACCGACCAATGTTTGGTGGTGGATATGAAACTTGGGGGATTTCTGAAGTTCAAAAGAAATTTGGAGTAGAGACACCAGAGCAAGTGATAGATTTTTTAGGAATGATGGGAGATAGTGCCGATAATATCCCAGGACTTCCTGGAGTTGGTGAAAAAACAGCCAAAAAATTCCTTGCTACTTATGGAAGTATGGAAAATTTATTAGCCAATACACATGAGCTAAAAGGGAAAATGAAGGAAAAAGTGGAAGGTGCTAAAGAATTAGGTCTACTTTCTAAAGAATTGGCAAGAATCATTTTAGATGTTCCTGTAGAATTTAATTTTGATGATTTTGAACTTACACAACCTGATGTGCCTGAAGTAACTAAAATCTTTACAGATTTAGAATTTAGACGTTTAATTGTTAATTTCACCAATACTTTTAAAATTAAAACAGAAGTTAAAGATGAACCTGTTTCAAGTAATGAAACACAGACTAAAGACAGTGAAAAATTAACTGCTGAACCTTCTCAATTAGACCTGTTCGCTATACCAACTGCTTCTAGCCAAGAACCAGTAACAATTTTTGGATTTAAAGAAGCGAAAAATGTCAATCATTTTTATCAATATATAAATAATGAGTTGTCTAGAAAAATTCTAATTAAAAAACTGTTACAGCAAAAATCTGTATGTTTTGATACTGAAACAACTGGATTGAATGCTTTAAAAGCATCATTAGTCGGCATTTCATTTTCTTATGAAAAAGGCAAAGGATATTATGTCCCATTTACTGGAACTATAAATGAAATCAAAGAGTCTCTTGAAGAATTTAGACCTTTTTTTGAAGATGAAAGTATCGAGAAAATTGGTCAGAATATAAAATATGACATCAAAGTACTACATAAATATTCTATCGTAGTTAAAGGGCCAATTTTTGACACTATGCTCGCGCATTATTTGATCAATCCTGATATGAGACACAACATGAATGTGCTTGCTGAAACGTATCTAAATTACCAGCCTATTTCTATTGAAAATTTAATTGGAAAAAAAGGGAAAAATCAGCGTTCAATGAGCGATGTGTCTATTGAAGAAATAACAGAATATGCTGTTGAAGATGCTGATATCACTTTCCAATTGAAAGAGATTTTCGAAAAAGAATTAGACAAAAACAACTTAACAAAGTTGTTTAAAGAAATTGAAATTCCTTTAGTCAAAGTATTATCGGAAATGGAAATTGAAGGGATAAATGTTGATGGAGAATTTCTAAATGGTCTTTCTAAAGACCTCACAAAAGATATTTTAGATCTAGAAAGTAAAATATATGGAGAAGCTAAAGTTGAATTCAATTTAGCATCTCCAAAACAACTTGGAGAAGTGCTTTTTGACCATTTGAAATTGGTAGACAAACCAAAAAAGACAAAAACAGGTCAATACAAAACTAGTGAAGATGTACTCTCTTATCTTGCAAATGATCATGAAATTGTAGCAAATATTCTAAAATGGCGTGGATTGATAAAATTAAAAAACACCTATGTAGATGCATTACCGAATGAAATAGATGAAGTAACAAAAAGAATTCACACGAACTATAGTCAAGCTGTTGCTGCAACAGGTAGACTGAGTTCTAACAATCCAAATTTACAGAACATTCCTATAAGAACAGAAAGAGGAAGGCAAGTTAGAAAAGCGTTTGTTCCAAGAAATAAAGATTATATTCTTTTAGCTGCCGATTACTCTCAAATAGAATTGCGTTTGATTGCAGAATTAAGTGGTGACGAAGCAATGAAAAATTCATTTATAAACGGAGAAGATATTCATAAAGCCACTGCTGCAAATGTTTTCAACATTCCTCTTGATGAAGTTACAAGAGAGCAAAGAAGTCATGCGAAAACTGTGAACTTTGGTATTATTTATGGTGTTTCTGCTTTTGGATTGAGCAATCAAACAAACTTAAGTAGAACGGAAGCCAAAGAGTTAATTGAAAATTATTATGTATCATATCCTACCTTAAAAAACTACATCTCGAAACAAGTAGATTTTGCAAGAGATAATGGATATGTTGAAACGCTTTTAGGGCGTCGTAGATACTTGAAAAATATTAATTCACAAAATGCAATGGTCCGTTCTGGAGATGAACGAAATGCAGTAAATGCTCCAATTCAAGGAAGTGCTGCTGATATTATTAAGATTGCTATGATAAATATTCAAAACCTTCTTCAGAAAGAAAATTACAAATCAAAAATGCTTCTTCAGGTACATGATGAACTGGTTTTTGATATTTATAAAGATGAATTAGAAGTGCTAAAACCTATTATAAAACACGAAATGGAGAATGCTTATAAATTATCTATTCCTTTGGATGTTGATTTAGATACTGGTGAAAATTGGTTGGACGCACATTAAATAACTACATTTTACAGCTGCTTTTCAACCTTTTATTTACTTCAAAACAATAACATAAAATACTCTGAAACTCTGTTTGTTATCTAAATTATTGTTTGTACATTTGCACTCCCTTTTTAGAGGGATAAAACAAATTATTAATTAGACAAAAACTAAAGTGTATGAACACATTAAGTTACAAAACAGTATCGGCAAACAAAGCTACCGCAAATAAAGAGTGGTTGGTTGTTGATGCGGACGGACAAACATTGGGTCGTTTTGCTTCTAAAGTAGCGATGCTTATAAGAGGTAAATACAAGCCTAATTTCACCCCTCACGTAGATTGTGGTGACAATGTAATTGTTATTAATGCTGAAAAAATTCAGTTAACTGGAAAAAAATGGACCGATAAATCTTATATCCGTCACACAGGTTATCCAGGAGGTCAAAGATCACTAACTGCAACAGAAATGTTTGGAAAAGATCCAGCACGTCTTGTTGAAAAAGCAGTAAAAGGAATGTTACCGAAAAACAAATTAGGTAGCGCATTGTACAAAAATTTATATGTATACGCTGGTGCAGAACACAATCAAGACGCACAAAAGCCAAAAACATTTAACCTTAACGATCTTAGATAATAATGGAAATTATACACAAAATAGGTAGAAGAAAAACCGCTGTAGCGCGTGTTTATCTTTCAGAAGGAAAAGGAAATATTGTTATTAAGAATAAGAAAAATAGCAATTATAAAGACGTTAAAGAATACTTTACTACATCAACTTTACAGTATAAAGTAAACCAACCTTTAATGTTAACTGATAATGAAAAAACATTTGATATTAAAGTAAGTGTTTTTGGAGGAGGAATTACTGGACAAGCGGAAGCTATTCGTTTAGGAATCTCTAGAGCTTTATGTGAATTAGACCCAGAAAATCGTGCGATTTTAAAACCAGAAGGATTACTTACAAGAGATCCAAGAATGGTTGAACGTAAGAAATTTGGTCAAAAGAAAGCACGTAAGAAATTCCAATTCTCTAAACGTTAATTTTTTACTCAAACTTAATTAAAAATAAATTTAAAATGTTGTTAATGTTTAGCATCTAAATAATTAAGACTGATACATAAATCGCTACTTAATTATTGCTACTACAACGAAAGTAAACTAAAATAAAAATGGCAAACATCGATATTAAAGAATTATTAGACGCAGGTGTACACTTTGGACACTTAACAAGAAAATGGGATCCAAATATGGCTCCGTATATTTATACAGAGCGTAATGGAGTACACATTATTGACTTGTACAAAACAGCTGCAAAAATGGAAGAAGCTGCAAAAGCTTTAGGTAAAATTGCTGCTTCTGGAAGAAAAATTTTATTTGTTGCAACTAAAAAGCAAGCGAAAGATATCGTTGCTGAAAAAGCGGCTAGTGTAAACATGCCTTTCATTACCGAAAGATGGCCTGGAGGAATGTTGACAAACTTTATTACTATCAGAAAAGCTGTTAAGAAAATGTCTCTTATTGATAGAATGAAACAAGATGGATCTTTTGATGCACTTTCTAAAAGAGAAAAATTACAAATTAACCGTCAACGTGCAAAATTAGAAAAGAATTTAGGTTCTATTACTGAAATGACACGTTTACCTGGAGCAATCTTTGTAGTTGATATCAAAAAAGAACACATTGCTATTACTGAAGCGCAAAAATTAAATATTCCAATTTTTGCAATGGTAGATACAAACTCAAATCCTAAACCAGTTGATTTTGTTATACCTTCAAATGATGATGCTTCAAAATCTATTGATAAAATTTTATCATATGTTTCTGAATCTATCATTGAAGGATTAGCTAACAGAAAAGCTAGTAAAGAAAAAGAAGTTGTTGCTAAGAAAGAAGCGACTGCTTAATTAAAACAATTATTAAACTATCTCTTATAAATTTATAAGAGATAGTTATAACAAAATAAAGAATAAAAAAATGGCAAATATTACTGCTGCAGATGTAAAGAAATTACGTGCTATAACAGGTGCTGGAATGATGGATTGCAAAAATGCTTTAGTTGAAGCTGAAGGCGATTTTGACAAAGCAATTGAAGTTCTTCGTAAAAAAGGACAAAAAATTGCTGCTAAAAGAGCAGATAGAGAATCAACTGAAGGAGTTGCAATTGCAAAAATAAATGACACTAATACTGAAGGTGTTGCAATAGTTTTAGCTTGTGAAACTGACTTTGTTGGTAAAAATGATAGTTTTGTTGCTTTAGCAAATCAATTTGCAGATATAGCAATGAATTCTGATTCAAAAGAAGATTTCTTAGCTGCTGATTTCGGAGGAATGACAGTTGCTGAAAAATTAATTGAGCAAACTGGAGTTATCGGTGAAAAATTAGATATTACTGCTTTTGAAAAAGTACAAGCTCCTTTTGTAGGTTCTTATGTACATGGTAATAAAATTGCTGCAATCGTAGGACTATCTAGTGTTGTTGACAAAGCAGACATATTAACCAAAGATCTTGCTATGCAAGCTGCATCTATGGGTGCAACTACATTATCTTACAAAGATTTTGATCCAGCATTTGTTGCTTCTGAAACTGAAGCTAGAATTGCTGTAATTGAAAAAGAAAATATTGAGTTAGGTAGATTAGGGAAAACTCTAAAAAATGTTCCTCAGTACATTTCTATGGCTCAATTAACTGCTGATGTTATTGCTCAAGCTGAAGATGTTGCTAAAGCAGAATTGAAAGCGGAAGGTAAACCAGAACAAATTTGGGATAGAATTCTTCCAGGTAAATTAGAAAGATTTATTTCTGATAATACTACGTTAGATCAAGAACAATGTTTGTTAGATCAAAACTTTATTAAAGACGAAAAGAAAAGTGTTGCAGACTATGTAAACTCTTATGGAGATGTATCTGTTGCTACTTTTTCTAGAGTTGCTTTAGGGTAATTTTAGTTCTAAATAATATAAAAAGTCCTGATGTAAATCAGGACTTTTTTTGTTTTAAATCAATACGGTTGATAATATTACAACAACAATTTTTAAAATCGTGATTCCTATTTATTATATTTGCATAACTTTCAAATAAACTATGAGTTATAAACGAATACTTCTAAAATTGAGTGGCGAAGCTTTAATGGGCGAACGCAACTACGGAATTGATCCAAAAAGATTAGCAGAATATGCTGAAGACATTAAAGAAATTGTCAATAAAGGTACTGAAGTTGCTGTTGTAATTGGCGGCGGAAATATTTTTAGAGGAGTTGCTGGAGCAAGTAACGGTATGGATCGAGTTCAGGCTGACTATATGGGAATGCTAGCAACTGTGATAAACGGATTAGCACTACAAAGTGCTCTTGAGGATACAGATGTGCCAACAAGGCTACAAACAGCCATAAAAATAGAGGCTATTGCAGAACCTTATATCAAACGTAAAGCGGTACGTCATTTAGAAAAAGGACGTGTAGTTATTTTTGGTTCTGGAACTGGAAACCCATTTTTCACTACCGATTCTGCAGCTGTACTTCGAGCTATAGAAGTAAATGCCGAAGTGATTTTAAAAGGTACAAGAGTTGATGGCGTTTATGATTCTGATCCAGAAAAAAATAAAGATGCAATAAAATTTGATACCATCACATTTGATGATGTTATTACAAAAAAATTAAAAATAATGGACTCAACAGCATTTACATTGAGTCAAGAAAATAAATTACCAATTATTGTTTTTGATATGAATACACGTGGAAATCTGTTAAAAGTAGTTTCTGGAGAAAAAATCGGAACAATTGTTGTTAATTAATATATCAGAATTAAAATATTACCAAAATGAACGAAGAAATTGATTTTATTATAGACACTGCTAAAGAGCAAATGGACAATGCAATTTTACATTTAGAAAAAGAATTAAGAAATATTAGAGCAGGAAAAGCAACTCCATCTATGTTAGCTGGTGTCTCGGTTGATTATTACGGCTCTAAAACTCCTCTATCTCAAGTAGCAAACGTAAACACTCCAGATGCACGTACTATTTCTGTTCAACCTTGGGAGAAGTCAATGTTACAAGAAATCGAAAGAGGAATTATGATTGCTAATCTAGGCTTTAATCCTATGAATAATGGAGAAATGATTATCATCAATGTTCCGCCATTAACAGAAGAAAGAAGAACACAATTAGCAAAACAAGCTAAAGCAGAAGCAGAACATGATAAAGTAAGTGTTCGAAATGCTCGCAAAGATGCTAACAATGAAATAAAAAAAGTCGATATTTCTGACGATATGAAGAAAAATGCTGAATCAAAAATTCAAGATTTGACTAATAAATTTATCAGTACTATCGAAGAAATGTATACTAAGAAAGAAGTTGACATTATGAAAGTATAGTTAAACATTTCCTAAAAATCTTAAATCCGCTATTAGCGGATTTTTTTATTGTTACAAATTACGTTACTTGCCGTCTTAAAGTAAATATTTAATATGAAAAAACTAATACCCCTACTTCTACTCCTACCTTTTTTAGCGTTTTCTCAACAACAGATCTCAGGTCTTCTAGTAGACTTCCAAACGAATGAAGTTTTACCATTTGCGAATATCTTAACAAACAACAATCAAGGTACTATAACAGATGTAGACGGAAAATTTACACTAGAATCTTCAAAAAATATTACAGAAATTCGTATTTCATATATTGGTTATGAATCAAAAATTATTTCTATAAACGAAAATACCACCTTTTTGAAAATTGAATTAACTCAAAATATAGAAAGTCTTAATGAAGTTGTAATTACAAATGCAGAAAATCCTGCTTTGAGAATCATTAGAAATGCAATAAACAATAAGAAGAAAAATAATATTGAAAAGGCATTGAGTACTTTTAAATTTAAAGCATATAACAAACTATTAGTAACTGCTAATCCAGACTCAATTACTGGTGATTTAGATACCATATACAAATTAAATAAAGGTGTAAAAGAATTTGTAAAGGTAGACTCATCTAATTATAATTTTAAAAAACAAATAGATAGGAGTCATATATATTTAACTGAAAAAATTTCAGAACATACATTTGAAATTGGAAGAAAGAAAAAAGAAACTGTTTTAGCATCAAGAATGGCTGGTTTTAAACAACCAATTTATGAATTGTTAGCATTAAACATACAAGACTTTTCTTTTTACAACGAAACCTATACTGTCGCAGGTACAAAATATGTAAATCCGATTGCAAAAAACGCGCTAAAACATTATGAATACCAAATTTTAGATACTGTAAAAAACAGTGTTGGGAATTCTTATATGATTTACTTTAAACCAATAAAAAAGGAGAAAATAGTTGGTCTAGAAGGTGTTTTATATATAGATAATCAATCATACGCCATTACTTCAGCCATTTCTGAATTACGGGGTATCATTGATGTTAAGGCAACTCAACAATTTAATTATTTGGCAGATGATTCTATTTGGTTTCCGGTGGAAACTCATATCACAATTAGAAAAGGTGAAAATAATGAGCCTTTATCAATTTTTGGTGGAGCAGTTGGCTTTAGTAATGACGAACCAGATTCAACATCAACAAAAAACAATAAGAAAGATGCTTCAGATGTATCCTATTTTAGTTCAAAAACCAAACATTTTAATATTGAAGTCAACACGCCAGTCACAGTAAAAAAGTCTGCAAACACAATTGAAGTTGACGAAAATGCATATAATAGGAAAGAAGACTATTGGAATACTTACAGAACAGATTCATTAACAAAACGCGGTAATGAAACTTATGTAGTAATTGACAGTATCATAAAAAAAGAAGGGATTGAAGACAAGATTGCGTTGGCAAGAGGTCTTTTAAAAGGATATTTTTCTACTAAATATATCGACTTAGATTTAGGTAAAATTATTGCTTTAAATAACTATGAAGGTCTTAGAGTTGGTTTTGGAGGAGTCACAAATACAAATTTCTCTAAAAAATATAGATTGGAATCTTATATCGCATATGGAACAAAAGATAAAGATTTTAAATATCATTTCGGAGGTGCTTTTAGATTAAATAGAGATAATAACACTTGGTTAGGAGCGAGTTATACAAATGATATAAAAGAAGCGGCAGGTTTAGATTTTATTGCTGAAAACAATTCGTTTTTAGCCTTAAATCCAAGAAATATAAATATCAGTAAATTCTATAATTACAAAACTACAAATATTCTTTTAGAGCATGATATTCAACCAAACCTAGAAGCAAAACTAAAACTGAGTTCTGCAAAATATACGCCTAAATTTAATTATCAATATATATCAAATAGCAATTTATTGACCGATTATAATTTGTCGACTGCAACTTTAGGGCTACAATTCAATCCGAAAAGTGAATATATGAATTCACCAATTGGGAAAACACGTATTAAAAATGCCTTCCCACAATATACGCTTCAAATAACTAAAAGTTTTGAAGATGTCTTAGATAGCGATTTTGATTTCACACAGGTAAATTTCAAGGTAAATCATAAAATAAAAAGAGTAAATAGAGCAACTACCCATATACTTCTTCAAGGTGGAATTGTATTTGGTGACGCTCCAATTTCTCATTTATATAATGCAACTCCAAACAGTACTTTTAAAAATCCTTGGTTAAAAAGAGTGACATTTGCAGGTAAAAACAGTTTTGAAACGATGGGTTACAATGAATTTATATCTGATAAATATGCTATGCTTCAAATAAAACATCGTTTTAATAAAAGATTGAAAATTTCAAAGAAAATAAAACCTCGAGTTACATTAATTTCAAGAGCAGCAATTGGTGATATAGAGAATCCAATAAATCATAATGGACTTAATTTTAAAAAAATGAACAAAGGGTACTTTGAAAGTGGATTTGAATTAAATCAAATATATAAAGGGTTTGGCTTAAGTGCACACTATAGATATGGATACTATCAAAATCCTGAATGGAGTGACAATCTTGCTGTAAAATTAACATATAGACTTAGTCTCGGATTTTAATCTATAGGCAAAACAATTGCTCTATATAATATGTCAAAAATAAAAAACTAATTATATATCTTTACATCAAATTTTGTAGATGGATTTTTGGACTCGAATTTCTCGAATAATAATTAAACAACGATTTCTTATATTGTTGCTTCTAGGAGTAGCAACTTTTTTCATGTATTCGCAAATAAAACATATGCGTTTTTCATATGAAGAAGCCAATCTACTTCCTAAGGATCATGAATTAAACCTCAAATACAATAAGTTTTTAAACCTTTTTGGAGAAGAAGGAAATGTGATCGTCATTGCTGTTAAGGATTCAACTATTTTTACTTCAAATAAGTTTAACAATTGGAATAAGCTTGCAAAAACTATAGATAGTTTTCCAGAAATCGACTATACAATAACTGTTGGAGATATTAAAAAATTAAAACGAGACGATGCAGGTGAGAAATTTGTTGCAATACCCTTGTATGACAAACTTCCATCTTCTGATAATGACCTTTCGAAAATTAAAAAAGATCTTTTTGAAAACCTACCTTTTTATAATAACATTTTATATAACAAAGATTCTCAGACCTTTCAGACTGTTATTTATATCCGTGAAGATGTTGTAAACACAAAAGGTCGAAGTGATTTTATTATAGGAAAATTCAACGCGCTTATTGAAAAGTTTGAAAAAGACAATAATCTTAACGTGCACGTTTCTGGTATGCCATATATCCGTACAATGAATGCGGATAATATTAAAAACGAGATGATACTCTTTGTGTATCTTTCATTAGGTGTTACAGCATTGATTTTCTTTTTCTTCTTCCGCTCTTTTAGAGCTACATTCATCACATTATTAGTTGTAATTGTTGGTGTAGTTTGGGCTTTTGGACTTATTGGATGGTTCCGATTTGAAGTGACTGTTTTAATGGCTTTAATTCCACCACTAGTAATTGTTATTGGAGTGCCTAACGCTGTGTTTTTCATCAATAAATATCAACAAGAAATAAAAAATCATGGAAATCAAGCCAAAGGTTTACAGCGTTTAATTACCAAGATTGGTAGTGCAACAATGATGACTAATATTACAACAGCATCAGGTTTTGCGACTTTTATTTTTACTAAAAGTAAAATGCTCGTTGAGTTTGGCGCAGTTGCTTCTATTAACATTATTGTTATCTTTTTCTTAGCCCTTTTTATTATCCCGATTATTTATAGTTTCATGCCAATGCCCAAAGACAAACACCTAAAACATTTGGACAGAACTTGGATGGATATAATTGTAAATTGGATGGAAAATATGGTGCGTAATCATCGTATTACTATTTATTCTGCAACTGTAGTTATAATTATTGCAAGTATAATTGGAGTATATCAAATGAAACTCTCAGGAAGTTTGATAGATGATATGCCCAAAGACAAAGAGTTTTATCATGATATTCGCTTTTTTGAAAAAGAGTTTGGAGGGATCTTGCCTTTAGAGATCCTTATAAACACAAATCAACCTAAAGGAGTAATGGAACTTTCTACTTTAAAAAAAATTGAGAAATTAAATGAAACTATTGATGAAATTCCTGAACTTTCAAAACCAGTTTCTGTCGTAAATTTAGTAAAATTCTCTAAGCAAGCATTTTATAGTGGTCTTCCAAAATATTATCAATTACCAACAAGTCAAGATAAAAACTATATTTTAAAGTATGCTAAAAATTCTTCTAGTAGCACAAGTATGTTAAAGAATTTTGTAGATTCTACAGGTCAATATGCCCGTATCACAACCTACATGAAAGACGTTGGAACTACTAAAATGGAAGTGATTGAAGATCGTTTAGAAGCAAGAATCAATAATGTTTTTAAAAATGATAAGTATGATGTTTCATTAACTGGAAAAGCATTAATTTTCTTGAAAGGAACTAAATACTTGATTAACAATTTGGTTTTATCATTATCACTTGCAGTATTATTAATTGCCATTTTCATGGCATTCATGTTCCGCTCTTATAAAATGATTTTAATTTCAATCTTGCCAAACATATTACCATTATTAATCACTGCAGGATTAATGGGTTATTTTGGAATTCCACTAAAACCATCAACAATACTAGTTTTTAGTATTGCTTTTGGAATATCAGTAGATGATACAATACACTTCTTAGCAAAATATAGACAAGAGTTACAAGCCAATAATTGGAAAGTGAAAAAATCCGTTTATGCAGCTTTACGTGAGACTGGAGTAAGTATGTTTTACACCTCAATTGTTTTGTTCTTTGGCTTTTTAGTGTTCACCGTTTCAAGTTTTGGAGGAACGCAGGCTCTAGGAGGATTAGTTTCGATAACGCTGTTATTCGCTATGATGTCAAATTTGTTATTACTCCCTTCATTACTTTTAACATTAGAATCAAGAATTGCTAATAAGAAAACATTGAAGAAACCTACTGTACCAATTCTTCCTTTGGAAGATGAAAATGTGACAGAATAAATCTTATTTCAAATTCAAATTTATAAATTCATTCAGTATCTTTGCATTTCAAAATTTAAGGAATGATAAAGAATACTATCGCTGAATTGTTAAATTCAGATAAAATAGCACAGGAAGTACATGTAAAAGGTTGGGTAAGAACTTTTAGAGCAAATCGTTTTATTGCTTTAAATGACGGGTCAACAATCAATAATATACAATGTGTTGTAGATTTTGAAAATACTGACGAAAACCTTTTAAAAAGAATTACTACAGGAGCAGCTGTTGCTGTAACTGGAACACTTATAGAAAGTCAAGGAAAAGGGCAGAAAGTTGAGATAAGTGTCACTAAAATTGAAATTTTAGGAGATGCTGATCCAGACGATTATCCTATTCAACCAAAAAAACACACTTTAGAGTTTCTTAGAAAAAATGCACACTTACGTATTAGAACAAATACTTTTGGTGCAGTTATGCGTGTGAAATCTGCATTGTCATTTGCAATACATAAATATTTTACAGAAAATGGTTTTTACAATTTTCACGCTCCAATTATTACAGGATCTGATGCTGAAGGTGCAGGAGAAATGTTTAGAGTATCAGTTTTTGAACCAAATAATGCGCCAAAAAATGAAGATGGATCAGTAGATTATACCAAAGATTTCTTTGGAAAAGAAACAAATCTTACAGTTTCTGGTCAACTCGAAGCTGAAACTTATGCAATGGCGCTAGGAAAAGTTTTTACTTTCGGACCGACTTTTAGAGCAGAAAACTCAAATACTACCAGACATCTTGCAGAATTTTGGATGGTAGAACCTGAAGTTGCATTTATGGACTTAGATGGAAATATGGATTTGGGTGAAGACTTCATAAAAGCGGTTATCAATGATGTATTAGCAAATTGTAAAGATGATATTGAATTTTTAGAAGAGCGCTTATTACAAGAAGAAAAATCGAAGCCTGCAATTGAACGTAGTGAAATGCCTTTAATTGATAAATTAAAGTTTGTTACAGAAAACAACTTCATGCGTGTAAGTTATACTGAAGCAATTGAAATTTTACGTAATTCAAAACCAAATAAAAAGAAAAAATTTAAATTCCCAATCAATGAATGGGGAGCTGACTTACAAAGTGAACATGAACGTTTCTTAGTTGAAAAACACTTTAAATGTCCAGTTATATTATTTGATTATCCAGCAGACATTAAAGCGTTTTATATGCGTTTAAATGATGATGGGAAGACTGTAAGAGCAATGGATATTCTTTTCCCAGGAATTGGTGAAATTGCTGGAGGCGCACAGCGTGAAGAACGTCTTGATGTATTAAAAGATAAAATCAAAGCCTTAGATATTGACGAAGAAGAATTATGGTGGTATTTAGACACTCGTAAATTTGGAACGGCAGTTCATAGTGGTTTTGGTCTTGGTTTTGAAAGACTTGTACAATTCGTAACTGGTATGGGGAATATTAGAGATGTAATCCCTTTTCCAAGAACACCTCAAAATGCCGAATTCTAAATGTTAAGTGATAGTATAAAATAAATATCTTTTAAATAATTAATTATTGTATTTTTGATTTGCAGGTTATATCTTGATATGAATCTAAAATAAATATGCTAAGACAACATCTTCATTACAAGTTATCACAAAAACTTTCCCCTCAACAGATTCAATTAATGAAATTGATTCAGTTGCCTACGCAAGCTTTTGAACAAAAATTGAAGCAAGAAATTGAAGAAAACCCTGCTCTTGAAAACGGAAAAGAAGAAATTGAAGACACTTTTGATGACCTTAATCATGATGAATATGATGATTCATCTGATATTGAAAGCATTGATACTCAAGATATAAATATTGATGAATATTTGAGTGATGATGATATACCTTCATATAAAACTCAAGCTAATAATTATTCTGCCGATGATGAAGACAAAGTCATACCTTATGCAAGTGGAACAACTTTTAATCAACATTTAAAAAGTCAATTAAACACCTATCGGTTTACAGAACAAGAGCAGATTATAGCTGAATTTTTGATTGGTAGTATTGACGAAAGCGGATATATTAGACGAGATGTTGAAGATATTGTTGATGATTTGGCTTTTACTCAAAACATTTTTACTGATAAAACTGAAGTTTTAAAACTCTTAGAAATTGTTCAACAATTAGATCCTGCTGGAGTAGGTGCTAGAAATTTAAGTGAATGCTTAATCTTGCAATTATCAAGAAAAGAAGAAAAACCAAGTAGAGCAATAGCAATAGATATACTGAAAAATGCTTTTGACCCTTTTGCTAAAAAACATTACAACAAGTTACTTCAAAAATTTAATATTTCTGAAGTTGAATTACGCAATGCAATTCTAGAAATAGAAAAATTAAATCCAAAACCTGGAGGTGCATATGTAGGTAGTAATAAAATTGCTGAACAAATAGTTCCAGATTTCACTATTCGTATTATTGATGGAGAACTAGATTTAACACTCAATGCTAGAAATGCTCCTGAATTACATGTATCTCCTGCCTATAACAATATGTTAAAAGGCTATAAAGACACTAATAAAAAAACACAATCTCAAAAGGATGCTGTACTATTTATAAAACAAAAATTAGATTCTGCGAAATGGTTTATTGACGCAATAAAACAACGTCAACAAACTCTTTTATTAACGATGAGTGCTATCTTGAATTATCAGTCAGAATATTTTCTAACAGGTGATGAGCGTAAGTTAAGACCTATGATCTTAAAAGACATTGCTGATAAAATTGAAATGGATGTTTCTACTGTTTCAAGAGTTGCAAATAGTAAATATACTTCTACACCATATGGAACAAAATTAATCAAAGAATTTTTCTCTGAATCAATGAAAAACGATCAAGGAGAAGATGTTTCAACCAGAGAAATTAAGAAAATTTTAGAAACTATCGTTGAAAATGAAGATAAGAAAAAGCCTTATACAGATGACAAATTGTCTGAATTGTTAAAAGAAAAAGGGTATCCAATTGCTAGAAGAACAATTGCAAAATATAGAGAGCAACTTGATATTCCTGTTGCTAGATTACGTAAAAAACTGTAATGAAAATAAAAATAAATACGCTTATCTCATTTGTATTCCATCCAATAATAATACCTATTGTTGCGACAATTTTATATTTTATTTTTTTACCAAGACATGTAGATGAAACTGCTGAACGCTCAATAATTATTTCATCGTTTATTACTGTTTACATATTGCCCTTAGTATTTATTTATTTATTAAAGAAACTAAAATTAATTGAAACTTATGAAATGTTGACTGTAGTTGAAAGAAAATTCCCTTTACTCTTTTTTACTGTTCTTTCATATTTGCTAGGCATCATTTTATTTAGAACCGGTATTGTACCTGAATTGGCATTGTTTTATTTTGGAATGACTCTCGTTTTATTAATCTCATACTTACTATTATACATCAATTTTAAAATTAGCATGCATACTATTGGTATTGGTGGATTAATTGGGTTTATTGGTCTCTTGAGTTATGCTTATCACTTAAATTTAATCATAATTATAGCAGCACTTTTTATACTGGCAGGTTTTATTGCTACTTCTAGATTAATTTTAAAGGCGCATATAGGAAAAGAAGTTTATTTAGGTTTTGCAATTGGGTTATTCTCTCAAATCGCTATATATTCTATTTACAATATATAAAACATTAATCCAATATTAAATTGCTTTAAATTGATTTGTTCACTTCCTATTTTAGCATCTTTAAATAGAGAATTTAAACCATAATACAAGCTTAAGTTAAATGTATTGTACCCTGTATTCAAAGTTAGCCCATATTGAAGTTTTTGAAACTGACTTATATTATTTAGTTTAATAACATTTACATCTTCAGAAATTTTAGAACTACTCGCGAATAGGTAACCAAATTTAACTCCTGAATATACACGCCAAAAATTATATTTAGAGGCTGTAGAAGTTCTCCAGCGAAACTCTAGGGGCACTTCTATCAAATGAATTGAAAATCTATTACTATTAAAACTAGAAGACTCTAAGACTTCAAATTGAGTTATATTTGATGTAGATGAAATTTTTAAATTTTGAATATAAGCGTTATATGCATATCCTAAACCAATACCAAAACCAATATCTCTTTCTTCACTTAAAGGAATGTCTTTTATAAACCCTATAGAAAGACCTCCAGATAATCCATTTTGATTAAAATTTACAGGTTGTTTACGTAAAACATTATAAGCAATTCCTAAATATATTTGATCTTCCAAATAATTAGAATCTATAAACAAACTATCTTTTGCTTCTTGAGTATACGCTTGAAAAAAAGTGAGGAATACTAAAAATATTAAAATAGGCTTATTCATATACAAATATAACGAAAAACGGCAACCAAGATTTGGTTGCCGTTTTATTTTCTTATTTAGAAAAAATTACTTCTTTTCACTTCCTTGACGCGTAGCATAAGTTACTTTCAATGCATTGATTTCTCTCAATTCCTTTTTAATATCAGATATTGTACCTACGGTACTATTAATATCAGATTTTATTAAAGTAGTCATAGCGCTTTGCTCTTCAGATGGAACTCCATCACGTGCCATATAAATAAATTTTCTTACATCTTTAACACTTGCTATCTTGTCGTTCAATTGTATTAAATCTCCTGCATCTGTAACTCCTTTAGGAGAACTGATTGGAGGTCCAACATAAATTGTACTGGTTAACCTTTTTTCAGATAACTTCTTAATTTCAGTTGCATTTGGTAAATCATTTTTAACCAAAACTGAAGTTTCTCTCATTGTAGTCGCTACCATAAAAAAGAACAATAACATAAATACAATATCAGGTAATGATGCCGTGTTAATAGGTGGAAGTCCCTTCTTATTTTTTTTAAATTTAGACATACTTTAGTATTTAATTATTTTGTTCTGTAATAATCTCAGGATACATAACCTTGATCTTTTTAATCTTATCCTTTAAAGATTGATCTGGATTAATTTTATTATTCTTATCCTCCTTTACCATTTCAGTATAGGTTTTCCCATACTCCTTTTTTGCCAATCTATTTCTCAAAAAAGTAAGTGCTGCACTTACTTCGTTCTGAACTTTTATATAAATTCCGTAAGTAGTACTTCTATCTGTCTTAATTGATATAATTGCCTTATTAGGATGATCGGATGATGATTCATCTTTTTTCCCTTGACACCAAGTACATTCTGTACCTTCAGTTTCTCCAAACAATTCAATTATATTTCCTAATCCACCTCCATTGTCAATAAAATCGACAGCTAATTGTTTAACTTCATCAACTGTCCGATATTCATCTTCAATTAATAAATCATCATTTCTATTGATACTTATCTCAAAAATATTACGTTTTTTAATAACAGGTGGCTCTACAGTATCAGGCTGTTTTTCTGGTAATCTACGTGAAATCCCTGCATCTATATCCATTGTCGTTGTTACTAAAAAAAATATCAGTAGTAAGAACGCAATATCGGCCATAGATCCTGCATTAATTTCGGGTGTGTCTCTTCTTGCCATAATTAATTTAGGTATTATTTAGAAAACATTCCTTTCAAAGAACCCCATAAAACACATACCAGTCCTATAACTCCAAGAATATACGTGTAATTAATTAAAGTTCCAACTCTTCTAGACACTGGCCCAGCCTCACCATCTTTAATAACCTGATTAAATTTATCTGTAACAGCATCGCCATTAGACAACATATAAGCTATAAAAAATAGAACACCTAAAACGGCTAATGTTAATAATGATTTTTTCAATGCTACTGGATTTTTTAACAATCCTAACAAAGTAAAACCAAGGGTTAATATCAATGCTATCCCTAATATAACGAAAGTAAACGTTATGAAAGGGTCTACAACTCTCGATTGAGTTGCTAAATCAGTCCTTACAGCCTCGTCACCAGCCAACAATACTAAAACTAATAGTATTACACCAATGACACCGAGTAATCCAGAACCTATTTTTACGAATTTATATAATTTATGATTCATATCTCCAATTATTTTTTATGGTTAACTAATAAGTCTACCAGTGAAATTGAAGCATTCTCCATGTTATTTACAATATCATCAACTTTTGCAATAATATAATTATAAAAAATTTGTAATATAATAGCTACAACTAGACCAAATACTGTTGTTAAAAGTGCTACTTGAATACCACCTGCAACAGTTGCTGGAGACATCTCGTTAGATACTGCAATATCATCAAATGCTTTAATCATACCAATTACAGTTCCCATAAACCCTAACATTGGTGCTAAAGCTATAAATAATGATAACCAAGAAATATTTTTTTCTAATAATCCCATTTGAACTCCTCCGTAACCTACTACAGATTTTTCTACTGCTTCAATCCCTTCATCAGAACGGCTTAAACCTTGATAAAAAATTGACGCTACAGGTCCTTTTGTATCTCTACAAACAGTTTTTGCTGCTTCAACTCCTCCAGATGCTAAAGCTTCTTCTACATCAGCAACTAACTTATCAGTATTAGTTGAAGCCATGTTTAAATAAATAATTCTTTCAATTGCAATAGCCAAACCTAAAATTAATGCTATCAATACAATTCCCATAAAAAATGGTCCTCCTTGAATAAAACGTTGCTTTAATTCTTGATGAAACGTTTTTTCAACTTCTTCAGTTTGTGTCTCTTCTTGTGCATACGTACTTTGAGTAGTTCCTAAAAACAATAAACCAGTGATTGCTAGGATAGTAAATAATTTTTTCATTGTGTAATTGTTAATTTAATTATTAGTTAACGGGTTAAATATAAAAACTTTTTTACAAAATAAATAATATTAAATAAGGAGGAGGGCATGTAAATGCTCATATAGTTAACCCCTTATCTACATTTGTCATTTGAGAACAGCAAGTAACAAAAAAATGTTGAGTTGCGAAAATTTAATTTTCGTTTTCATTGATATTAATTTATTCATATCTATATACATTCCATAAGTCTTTTATTATCAATTTTTTAATTAATTATCTTTTCTATTGATTTATTTTTAAAATAAAGATGCAATTATAGTGATTATGATATCATTTCACCTCGTAAAGGTGTTTCAAATATTTCTTTAAACTTTTTGTTTGGTATATTTTCCCCCAACAAATACATTAATTTAGCAAGTGCTGCTTCTGATGTAATGTCTTTTCCACTTATCAAACCTATTTTTTGAAGCTTCACACTTGTTTCGTATTGACCTAATATTACACTTCCTCCTGCGCATTGGGTTACATCAACAATTTTAATCCCTTTTTTTAATGCATTTGATAGTAAATCTATAAACCAACTATCTGTTGGTGCATTTCCAGAACCGTATGTTTCAAGCACTACACCTTTTAAACCTTCAATATTCAAAATGCTACTCACTACATTTTTAGTAATCCCAGGAAATAGTTTTAGTAAAAAAATATTATTTTCTAATTTCTTTCTAATTTTAATCTTCTTAAATCGTCTTGACTTAGCGATTACTGATTCGTTAAACTTTAAATGTACACCACTTTCTACCAAAGGCGGATAATTTGGTGATGAAAAAGCTTCAAAATGCTCTGCATTAATTTTTGTAGTTCTATTTGCTCTATATAATTTATATTCAAAGTATAAGCATACTTCAGAAATTATTGGTTTTCCATTTTTTTGAGCAGCTGCTATTTCAATTGAGGTAATCATATTCTCTTTTGCATCTGTTCTTAAATCACCAATTGGTAATTGAGAACCCGTAAATACAACTGGTTTTGACAAGTTTTCAAACATAAAACTTAATGCAGATGCCGTATAAGACATTGTATCTGAACCATGCAATACTACAAAACCATCAAATTTCTCATAATTTTTTTCAATAATTTCAGTAATATCTACCCAATATTTTGTGTTCATATTGGATGAATCTATTGGGTCTTCAAAAGAAGCACTTTCTATAGTACAATTCAAATGTTTTAACTCCGGAATATGTTTCAGTAGTTTGTCAAAGTTAAAAGCTTTTAACGCACCCGTTTCATAATCTTTAGTCATTCCTATAGTTCCGCCTGTATAAATGAGTAATATGTGTGGAATTTTTGCCATTATGTCTTGAAAAATTTTATGGAATAATTTATGCTATAAAGTTATCAATAAATAAAAACAATTATTAATTAACTTTACAAAAATAAAATTTTAATATATGATATTCGGTTATGTAATTTTTGGTCTTATCGCTTTATTTGGATGGATCGTACAGTCTACACTAAAAAAGAAATTTAAAAAATATTCAAAAATAACTCTTCAGAATGGTATGTCTGGAAAAGAAATTGCTGAACAAATGCTTTCTGATAATGGTATTTATGATGTAAAAGTAATTTCAACATCAGGAAGATTGACAGATCACTATAATCCAAAAGACAAAACTGTAAATTTAAGTGAAGTAGTATATAATGAAAGAAATGCCGCAGCTGCAGCTGTAGCAGCTCATGAAGTTGGGCACGCTATTCAACACGCAACCTCTTATTCTTGGTTGCAATTTAGATCAAGTATGGTTCCAATGGTAAGTATCGCAAGTAAACTTTCTATGTGGATTATTATGGCTGGTTTATTTATTCAAGCATTTCCAATTTTATTACCAATTGGAATCATCTTATTTGCTGCAACTGTTTTCTTTAGTTTTGTTACACTACCTGTAGAATATGACGCAAGCAATAGAGCCTTAGCTTGGCTTGACGACAAAAACATGTTAACGGATGAAGAGCAGGCTGGTGCAAAAGACGCTTTAAAATGGGCTGCTAGAACTTATGTAGTTGCTGCAATTGGTGCGTTAGCTACACTATTATATTATGTAATGATCTATTTAGGCAGAGATTAATTATAATTTAATCTGTCTATTGATATGTTGATCTAATGATATAAACGTTTCTGTACGAGCAACACCTTTAATAGATTGAATTTCTTTATTTAACAAATTCATTAAATGCTCATTATCTCTACATAAAATTTTAATAAAAATAGCATAATTCCCTGTTGTATAATGGCTTTCAATTACTTCAGGGATTTCTTTTAGTCTTTTAATTGCTGCTGAATATTTACTTGCAGCATCTAAAAAGATACCTACAAATGCCAACGTTTTATAACCTAGTATTTTTGGGTTTAAAACTAAATTTGAACCTGAAATAAGTCCTGAGGCCTCTAATTTTCTTAGTCTTTGATGAATTGCAGCTCCAGAAATTCCTACTTTTCTAGCAATACTTAATATTGGTGTTCTAGCATCTGCAATCAATTGCTTTAGTATTATTTTATCAATACCATCAATGTGTAAGTCTTTTTGTTTCATCTAGAAGTAATTTGATATCAAATATAACAAGAAAAGGATACAATTTCTTGTATCCTTTATTATTTTACTAATATTTTAAAACTTATTGGTCTTCCAACGGTTTCATTACAAAGTCTTCCATAAATTTAGTTGTATAGTTTCCAGCAACATAATCTGGGTGATCCATTAACTGTCTATGGAAAGGAATTGTTGTTTTAATTCCTTCAATTACAAATTCATCTAATGCTCGTTTCATTTTATTTATTGCCTCTTCACGTGTTTGGGCAGTAGTAATTAACTTCGCAATCATAGAATCATAATTCGGAGGAATGCTATAACCCGCATACACATGAGTATCTAAACGAACTCCATGACCTCCAGGAGCATGTAAAGTTGTAATTTTTCCAGGCGAAGGTCTAAAATCATTATAAGGATCTTCAGCATTAATTCTACACTCAATAGAATGTAAATTTGGTGTGTAATTTTTTCCTGAAATTGGAACTCCAGCCGCAACTAAAATTTGCTCTCTTATCAAGTCAAAATCTATTACTTGTTCAGTAATTGGATGTTCCACTTGAATACGAGTATTCATTTCCATAAAATAAAAATTTCGGTGTTTATCTACCAAAAACTCAACGGTACCAGCACCTTCATAACTAATAAATTCTGAAGCCTTTACAGCAGCATCTCCCATTTCCTTACGCAACTTTTTTGTCATAAATGGAGATGGAACTTCTTCAGTCAATTTTTGATGACGACGTTGAACAGAACAATCTCTTTCTGATAAGTGACATGCTTTTCCATAAGCATCACCTACAACTTGAATTTCAATATGTCTTGGCTCTTGAATTAACTTTTCCATATACATGGCATCGTTATCAAAGAAAGCTTTCGCTTCTTGACGTGCATCATCCCAGCCTTTTCGTAAATCTTCTTTCTTCCAAATGGCGCGCATCCCTTTTCCTCCACCTCCTGCAGTTGCTTTTAGCATCACAGGATAACCCATTTCATCAGCCAATTTTTCGGTTTCTTCGAAAGTTTCCAAAATTCCATCAGAACCTGGAACACAAGGAACTCCTGCAGCTTCCATAGTCGCTCTTGCAGATGCCTTATCTCCCATTCTATTAATCATCTCAGCAGTTGCCCCGATGAATTTAATATCATGCTCTTCACAAATTTTTGAAAATTTTGCATTTTCAGCAAGAAATCCATATCCTGGATGAATTGCATCAGCATTCGTGATTTCTGCCGCTGAAATAATATTTGATATTTTTAAATAAGACTCACTACTAGATGGTGGTCCAATACATACTGCTTCGTCAGCAAATTTTACATGTAAACTTTCAGCATCCGCAGTAGAATATACAGCAACGGATTTTATACCCATTTCTTTACATGTTCTAATAATACGTAATGCTATTTCACCTCTATTTGCTATTAATATTTTTTTAAACATAACTCAATAAGAATTAAGAATTCGAAAATCGAATTCGGAATTAAAAGCAATAATTTATGATGGGTCAACTAAAAATAATGGTTGACCAAATTCTACTGGAGAAGATTCATCAACTAATACTTTTACTATTTTTCCTGAAACTTCTGATTCTATTTCATTGAACAATTTCATTGCTTCAATAATACAAACAACAGAATCGGCTTGTACACTATCACCAACTTCAACAAAATTTGATTTGTCTGGTGATGGTCTTCTATAAAAAGTTCCAATAATTGGAGAGGTAATTGTTATATATTTTGAGTCTTCATCTGATGATGATTCTCCTTTTATTTCCGAAACATGTGGAGTTGAAACCTGTGCAACTGGCATTTGGTGTTGCATAGCCATAGGTGCTTGATGAACTATAGTCGTTTCAGGACTTCCATGACCCGTTTTTATTGTTATCTTAAAATCCTCAACTTCTAGTTTAACTTCATTTACGCCAGATTTTGACACAAACTTAATAAGATTTTGAATTTCTTTTAAATCCATAATTAATAAATAATTTAGTAGTTAGTTTTAGTTTTAATATGCCCATTTTAAATAGATAGCTCCCCAAGAGAAACCTCCACCAAATGCAGCGAAAATAATTTTATCTCCTTTATTTAATTTTGATTCGTAATCGGCTAATAATAATGGTAAAGTTGCTGAAGTAGTATTTCCACACTTCTCTATATTAATCATTACTTTAGATTTATCTAACCCAACTCTTTGAGCTGTCGCATCAATAATTCTTTTATTTGCCTGATGTGCTGCTAACCAAGAAATATCTTTCTTGGTTAGATTATTTCTCTCAAGTATTTTTTCACTTACATCCGCCATGTTAAAAACAGCATTTTTGAACACTGTTTTACCTTCTTGATGTACAAAACTTTCCTCATCATGTACATCTCCTTTTTTAAATGGATATGAAGAACCTCCTCTTTTAACTTTTAAGAATTCTCTTCCAGTACCGTCTGTTCTTAAATACTCATCTTGTACTCCCAACCCTTCTGAATTAGGCTCAAATAATACTGCACCAGCACCATCTCCAAAAATGATACATGTCGCTCTATCTTCATAATCTATCATTGACGAGTTTTTATCAGCTCCAATCAATAATACTTTTTTATACTTTCCAGACTCTATAAATGCAGAAACAGTTGACATTCCAAAAAGAAAACTTGAACATGCTGAATCCATATCAAACGCAAATGCGTTAGTCGCACCAACGCTAGACGCAACAAAAGCAGCTGTTGATGCTGCTTGCATATCCGGCGTTGCAGTAGCAACAATGACTAAATCAATTTCTTTTGGGTCTATTTTAGATTTTTGAATTAAATCTTCGGTGGCTTTTATCGCCATAAATGAAGTTCCTTTACCTTCTCCTTTTAATATTCTTCGTTCACTAATTCCGGTTCTAGATAGAATCCATTCATCATTAGTTTCTACCATTGTTTCTAAAACTTTGTTGGACAAAACAAAATCGGGAAGATATTTTCCAACAGCAGTAATAGCAGCAGTAATTTTAGTCATATTTTAAAAATTTACTCTTAAAAGAGTGTCAAAGTAATGAAAATTATTTCACAAAAAATATAAAAATTATCAATTTTTAAGCTGTTTTTATAGTAAAAGCACAAAAAAA